>ERZ1035032.1388-NODE-1388-length-15172-cov-39.140769_pt1 | contig 15172 bp, 17 predicted proteins | sample MGYA00520693_ERZ1035032 | MGnify/ENA primary metagenome ERZ1035032 (study PRJEB33766, sample SAMN09781740) | gut metagenome | biome: gut microbiome | host: Homo sapiens | place: Madagascar | study: EMG produced TPA metagenomics assembly of the PRJNA485056 data... | reverse complement strand
CTAACTACATTGTCAAAAAATTCATTACAAGATTCACCATTATATCTTTTTCTTCCGCCAGAACTTTTGTCGGAAAAACCGACAGAAGTCCCATCTAATTCTCCTGAAGAAAGAATATTGGAAATATGCTCACTCACTGTAGCATGCTTAACATCAAATAATTAATCGCATCTTCAACAGTCATACATGTTATTTCAAGCAATTCCGGAATATCATGCTTGAGTGTTTCAAAAACCACGTTCAAATCTACATTTCCATAATCGTGGACTATACGATTTCTCAATCCATAGATTGCATTCCATGGAACGTTTCCTCTGTGGAGTTTATATTCATCTGACAATTTTTTTGCATTCTCAGATATTTGAATCATACGAAATAACATGGAATCGAGAAGAACTTCATTTGCATTAAGTTCCTCAATATCAACATTTTCCATATATTTTTACTCCATCTTTTAGTATTTCCTGCGTCAGCTCAAAATTATTTTTCAATTGATTTATATCAAGTACATCAACTTTTTTGTGAAGTGCAGTTCTTATATCCTCCACTAATCCATAGAATTTTAATCCGGTCGAGTCTGTCGAAATTAAAAGGTCAACATCGCTGGTTGGTTTTGCCGTACCTTTTGAGTACGAACCAAACAGATAACAGAAATTAACATTATATTTATCAAATACAACAGAACATTTTCTTTTTATATAATCAATATCTACTATACCATTTTCTTCATCAATAGGGTTAATTTCGGATATTTTTTCAATCATATATTTGTACTTTATGCTATCTGCTTTTTTTTCATCATTTTCATAAGATTTGTATGAACGCAAAGAAACTCCGAGTATATCCGCAGCTTGATTTTGTGTTAATTTTCTTTCAATTCGTAAAGATTTTAATTCTCCCATGTTTGCACCTCTAAATATAGAGTGGTGCAAATATTGCACTTTGTCAAGCTACAGAGTGCAAAATTTGCACTTTTTTAAAAATTACACGTAACTATTCTACCAATATAATCTATGACCATTTGGAATCACGAGCTTAATGTGTAACAACACATAGGCATTACAACGAAACAACCTATACTCTTATTAATCTATTATTTTTAACGAGATTAAGAAGAGTATATTTACATTTTGACTCATTTTTGGCAGAAAATGCAGTTATACTTTACTTAAAGTGTATAAAAAACAGAGATTAAGAAGAGTATAACGATATATATTTTATTGGTGGAGGTGCAAGAAAAAATCTGTTGACAAGTGAATAATAATAGCATAAAATAAAAGTACGAAAAAACATACGATTTTTTGTACGGAAATGAGGTGTTAAATATGTTGGCAGTCAAGAGCATGGATGTAAGAGAACATTTTAAATCGTTATGTGATAGGGTTTTCAGAGGAGAAACATTGATTGTATCAAGACCAAAGAATGAGAACATAGTGATGATGTCGGAATCTGAATACAATGAGATTATGAAAGCCAAGAGAAATGCTGAATACCTTGCTATGCTGGATAAATCTATGGCTGAAGCCGAAGCAGGTGGTTTTATTACAAAGACAGTGGATGAGTTAGGAGCATACGAATAATGAATGTTGTATTTACTCCGCTTTCTTTTTACTCAATAAGCTCATTATCTAAGAGAATATTATAACAGGGCATAAAAATAAAATATTAAAAACCCCATAAATTCCTGTTGACAGATAGGGATTCATGGGGTATATTTATATCAACAATTAATTCATACAAATACAGTATGAATATAGGAGATTAAAACAAAGCATTAACATTACAATGACATCAAGGAGGACACAAACATGTCAAACATTTATCAGGGAACATTAGGACTTATTGGAAATACACCGCTCGTAGAGCTTACACACGTAGAGAAGGCATATGGACTTGAGGCAAGACTTCTTGCAAAGCTTGAGTACTTCAATCCGGCAGGATCAGTAAAGGACAGAATCGCAAAAGAGATGATTGAGCAGGCAGAGAGAGACGGAAAGCTCAAGCCGGGCTCAACAATTATCGAGCCAACATCAGGAAATACAGGAATCGGACTTGCCGCAATCGCAGCAGCAAAGGGATATAAGATTATCATCGTTCTTCCTGAGACAATGTCCATCGAGAGAAGAAACATCATCAAGGCATATGGCGCAGAGCTCGTGCTTTCAGACGGTACAAAGGGTATGAAGGGAGCCATCGCCAAGGCAGAGGAGCTTCATGAGCAGATTCCTGACAGCTTTATCCCTGAGCAGTTTGAGAACCCTGCAAACCCGGAGGCACACAGAAAGACAACAGGCCCTGAGATCTGGAACGATACAGACGGACAGGTAGATGCATTCGTAGCCGGAGTCGGAACAGGCGGAACAATCACAGGAACAGGTGAGTACTTAAAGAGCAAGAACCCTGATGTAAAGATTATCGCAGTGGAGCCTGAGACATCAGCAGTGCTTTCAACAGGAAAAGCCGGAGCACACAAGATTCAGGGAATCGGAGCAGGCTTCGTACCAAACACATTAAATACAGAGGTATATGATGAGATTATCCCTGTATCAAATGAGGCATCATTTGAGTATGGCAAGATTATCGCAAAAGAGGAGGGCGTACTTGTAGGTATTTCTTCAGGAGCAGCTCTCTATGCAGCAATCGAGGTAGCCAAGAGACCGGAGTTCAAGGGCAAGACAGTAGTAGCACTTCTTCCTGACAGCGGAGACAGATACTACTCAACAGATCTTTTTAAGGACTAGTATATTATCCATTTTAGACATTTTTATCAAGATATAGCTAATATATTAGCTATAAATATTTTTGGCTATAAAAAAGGAACCCGCGGGTTCCTTTTCTGCGCCTAATTCGAAAAATGACGTATCTTCAGATGAATACCTCTCTCATCCGCAATCTGCTGACAGGTCTTAATATCCTCCTCAGGGAGTACATCCACGATAGAAAGCTGTGTATGCTTCATAAGTTTGTTGCATTCCTCTGCAAATTGAAGCATAGCATCATAAGCATTATCAAAAGAAGGCCGTGTAACCTTATTGTATTCCTCGGCATTAGCCGCATTCAGACTGATTGAAACCGAATCCACATACTCTGAAAGCTCCGGCACGATATCGCGTCCGTGGTAGAGATTTCCAAGACCGTTCGTGTTTACACGGATAGGGAGATGATACTTGTCCTTTACATATTTAGCGGTTTTCTCCAGCATTTCAAGAGCACATGTCGGCTCACCATATCCACAGAAAACGAATTCCTCATATCCTGTAAAATCAAAGGCATCAATTGCGGCGATTATCTCGTCGTATGTCGGATCAACTTTGTGCCAGAGCGTTGTTGCATCGCCAATGGCATCCTTCTGCGAGCGTATACAGAATGTACAAGCACAGTCACATTTATTTGTGATATTTGCATAAACCTCGTTTTTGTATGTATAAATTATATCAGCCATTATTTAGTATCCTCCAATGTGAAAAATCTTCTTTTGAAACCGATTTTATCAAGCACCAGTCCAAGAATAACAAATATTATAGCACTTCCGCCGCTTTGTATACAGCTTCCCGGAACAGAAATCGGAATTATTGCGATGAGACCGGTGAAGGCCTGTTTTGTGAAACCGTATGTTATAAATGCCTCTGCAATGGCATAGCCGGTTGCTGAAATCGCGAAAGCTATGATTGTCGATACTACATTTCTCATGGTCACAATTTTATCTGATTTGTTGGTAAACGGGATGGATATGAGTGCTTTGATGATGATTGTTGCAGGCGCCCAGATAGGTGCGGTCAGCAAATCTGCCATGCCACCGCCGATAGCTGCGGCTGTCATTGCATACGGCCATGGAAGGAGGCAGGCAGCGATATAGATAAGACTGTCGCCAAAATGAATATATCCGCCATTCTGTCCCACCGGAATGTGACATATATATGCTGTGAAAATAGTAATCATGGCTGCCATGAGGGCAGTAAATGTGAGTTTTTTAACCTGTGAGTTCATAAAATATTTTCTCCTTAGTGTTGTATTAACCCGGACCTAAGATTTTGGTTGATAATTTGGTGCATTTTTCAGCAAATGGTGATAAGAATTACATAAACATCACATCAGCTCCCGCAAAAACTTCTCGAAATTCACTCCATCATTCGGCACAGTGTCATCATTCATGGTATCTGCGATGCTGTCATACAGGAATTTTCCGGCGCGCTCTGCGGCCTCCTCTGTGGAAAATCCGTTCAGCCTGCTTCCGCATATAACAGATGCAAACAAATCACCGGTGCCGGAAAAACTCACGTCGAAAAAGTGTGATCTGTGGGTTGTAGTGCCGTTTACGGTAGTCACGAGATTGTAGATAAAGGGTGCCTTATCATCCCTGCATTTGATTCCGGTGATGATTACATCCTGATTTTTGCCGGACAGGCATCTCAGCTCCTCGCTTATCTCTGTCGCAAGCGGCAGAAGCACATCCTTTCTCGTGTCGCTGTAAACCTTTTCGATATCATAGTCTGCCAAAAGGCAAGCCTCGGTCAGGTTTGGTGTGATGACATCGGCCTTTCTGGAAAGCGCCTTCATGCCATCCAAAAGAGCGGCAGAGTATATGCCGTAGGTTCTGCCGTCATCGCCCATCACAGGGTCCACGAGCAGCATCGTGTTTTCCTCATAAAATACATCCAAAAAATCCATAAAAAGCTCAATCTGCTTTGAGCCTGTCATGAAACCGCTGTAAATGCCGTCAAAATGGGCATTATTTTTCTGCCAGTTGTCGATGTAGTCCTTAATCATGGCTGTCAGGTCTGTGCATTTATGATATTCATATCCTGTCTGGTTTGTCAGCACTGCTGATGCCATGGGACAGCACTGTACGCCCTGCGCGGACAGTACCGGAATTGCGGCGGTCAGAGAGCATTTTCCAAAGCCGGACAAATCGTTAAAAACGGCTGCTTTCTTCATATATCCTCCAAATTTTTTTGCTTGATTTTCTCATACAAAATATAGGATAAGTATACATGCGCCTGACCATATTTCTATGACCAGAAAGATAAAAAAATAAATGCCAGATAAAATGTTTTTGAAAAAGAACGCTGTCTGTGATATTATAGATGTGTATGTAAATACGGAGGTAAAAGCATGTTTCAAAAGAAACAGATTATATATAGTGAAACCCTTGGCGTATGCGTGGTTGACAACATCGTATCGCTTGCGGCATCTAAGAGAGAAAAGCCGGTGCCGTACTATGTACTGAAGCCTGTGTTTGAGGACAAGGTGTCATATATACCGGTGGAGCATCACCAGGTGGTACTTCGTGAGATGTTCACGAGTGAAGAAGCTCTGGAGCTTAAGGAAACTGAGCAGTATGAGAAGGATAAGCACCTGAAGCAGGCGGTTGACTATGTACTGGACAAGGTGGCTATAAAATAAAATTACAACAAGGAGGACTGGATTACATGGGACAGCAGCATGCAATACACAAATTTGTGCTCGGAACCAAGGACTTTGATGACAAGCAGTCAGAGTTCATGTACGATAGAGGCTGGTACAGCATCACGGATATAGTAGGTGAGGAGCGAAATATCATCTACAAGTCAAGAAATGCCCAGGAGGCATATCTCAAGTGGAATATCTATATCGGCAGGAAAAAGGAGCGCCTCACACCTGAGGAGAGAAAGAAACAGCGTGAGGAGCGCTATGAGAAAAAGAGAGAGCAAAACAGAGAGCACCACAGGATATAGGAGAGCAGCATGGGCATTTTTAACGTAGACAACAAATTTTTTAGAGCATTAAACAAGCTGGTAGATATGGTCATTTTGAGCTTTTGCTGGGTCATATCATGCATACCTGTTTTTACAATAGGAGCGGCATCCACAGCACTTTACGATACATCGCGCCGTGTCATCCATCACGATGAGGGCTATGTGTGGAGAGGCTACTGGCATGCGTTTAAGGTGAATTTCAAGCAGGCCACCAAGGCATGGCTGGTACAGCTTGTAATACTGATCGTGCTTTTGGGAGATATTTATATTACATGGTCAGGTCTAAAGGCCGGCAATCAGTGGGGAACCTTCTCCATCGTGTTCATCATAATGGCACTTATCGCCGCAGCCTGGGCCATATACACATCAGCGTATATTTCACGATTTGAGCAGGTCACAAAGATAACCCTTAAGAATACAATACTCATTCTTATCGCCAACCTGCCGTGGACATTACTGGTCATAGTGATACTTGTGGTATCACTTATACTTGTATGGATTCTTATTCCACTCATTTTCATACTTCCTGTCGGCGCAGCACTCACCTATGAGTTTATTTTTGAGCGTATTTTCAGAAAGCTCATGAATGAGGAGGACAGGCTCCGCGAGGAGGAGAAGGATAAGGAGTACAGGGATTAGCATAATAAAAGACAATCATAATAATGCATAAGGAGGAAGCAGCAATGAAAAAAATTGGAATGCTTACCAGCGGAGGAGACTGCCAGGCACTTAATGCAGCCATGAGAGGCGTGGTAAAGGCGCTGGCACACAATATCGACGAGCTTGAGATTTACGGCTTTGAGAACGGATACAAGGGACTCATATATGAGAACTACAGAATACTCACATTAAAGGATTTTTCGGGCATCCTGACAAAGGGTGGCACAATACTCGGCTCATCAAGACAGCCTTTTAAGCTTATGAGAGTGCCGGATGAGAACGGACTGGACAAGGTCGCAGCCATGAAAAACACATACAAGAAGCTTGGCCTTGACTGCCTCGTTATCCTGGGCGGAAACGGCACACAAAAGACAGCCAATCTTCTCAGGGAAGAGGGACTTAATGTCGTTCATCTGCCAAAGACAATCGACAATGATATCTACGGCACAGATGTGACCTTTGGCTTCCAGAGCGCGATCAATATAGCTACAGATGCAATCGACTGCATCCACACCACAGCAGCATCCCACAACCGTGTATTCATCGTTGAGGTTATGGGCCACAAGGTAGGCTGGCTCACACTGTATGCAGGTGTAGCGGGCGGTGCGGACATCATTCTGCTTCCTGAGATACCATACGATATTGACAAGGTCGTAGATGCCATCCACAAGAGAACAAAGGAGGGCAAGGGCTTTACCATTCTTGCAGTAGCAGAGGGAGCTATCTCCAAGGAGGATGCAGCCCTTTCCAAAAAGGAATACAAGAAGAAGCTTGCAAAGAGCAAATACCCGTCAGTATCATACGAGGTTGCAGACCGCATCAGCGAAAGACTCGGCCTCGAGGTCAGAGTGGCAGTGCCGGGACATACACAGCGAGGCGGCAGCCCATGCCCTTACGACAGAGTGCTTTGTACACGTCTTGGCTCAGCAGCAGCAAAGGCCATCATGGATGAGGATTACGGCTGCATGATAGCCATGGTAAACGGACAGACAAAGAGGGTTCCGCTTGCCGACGTAGCAGGAAAGCTTAAGACTGTAGATCCAAAGAGCCAGATGATCAAGGAAGCAAAGCGCACCGGTATCTGCTTCGGAGATTAAGCAGCAATATTAGATATAAGGAAGGTGAAAAGGTGTGTCTTATCAGGCCCTATACCGTAAGTTCCGTCCACAGGAGTTCGAGGACGTAAAGGGACAGGAACACATTGTAACAACACTGAAAAATCAGATAAAAGCTGACAGAATAGGGCATGCCTATTTATTTTGCGGTACGAGAGGTACAGGAAAGACCACTGTGGCCAAGATATTTGCAAAGGCAGTCAACTGTGAGCACCCTGTAGACGGAAGCCCGTGTGGCGAATGTCCGTCGTGCAGGGCAATCACTGAGGGCTCATCCATGAATGTCATAGAGATAGATGCAGCGTCAAACAACGGCGTGGACAATATCAGACAGATTCGTGAGGAGGTCACATACCGCCCGACAGAGGGCAGGTACAAGGTCTATATCATCGACGAGGTTCACATGCTTTCGGCAGGAGCCTTCAATGCACTTTTAAAAACACTTGAGGAGCCGCCGAGCTACGTTATATTTATACTGGCGACCACCGAGGCACACAAGATACCGATTACTATCCTGTCCAGATGCCAGCGCTATGATTTCCACAGGATTTCCATAGATACGATTGCATCCAGACTCAGCGATTTGATGGAGCAGGAGCAGGTGGAGGTTGAGGAGCGCGCCATAAGGTACGTGGCCAAGGCAGGAGACGGCTCCATGAGAGATGCATTAAGTCTCCTTGACCAGTGCATTGCTTTCCATCTGGGTGAGAAGCTCACCTATGAAAATGTGCTCGAGGTGCTTGGAGCGGTTGACACAGAGGTGTTTTCAAGGCTCTTAAGGCGCATACTCGACGAGGATGTGACAGGCGCCATCCGCATACTGGGCGAGCTCATAGATGAGGGCAGGGAGCTGTCGCAGCTTGTCAATGATTTCACATGGTATATGAGAAATCTTTTGCTTTTGCAGAGCTCCGATGATATGGAGGAGGTGCTCGACATCTCAAAGGACAATCTTGAGGCGCTTAAGGAAGAGGCAGCGCTTGTAAAGCCTGAGACACTCATCAGGTACATCAGGGTATTTTCCGAGCTGTCCAGCCAGGTAAAGTTTGCATCGCAAAAGCGTATTATGGTCGAGATAGCCATAATAAAGCTGTGCAGGCCGCAGATGGAAAAGAGCTATGATTCGGTGCTTGACCGCATAAACAGCATAGAGAAAAAGCTTGAAAAGGGTATACCTGTAGCGGCACAGGCTGCGCAGACACAGGATATGCAGCAGGCCGCAGCAAGCGAGCCGATAGTGAAAAAGGAGCTTCCCAAAGCAATACCACAGGATATCTCAGAGCTCATGAAGCACTGGAAATCCATACTTTCGGAGATGGGAGCAACATCAAAGGTTTATCTGAACAAGGCTGTGACATCGCTTGGCAATTCCTCTGACCTGATTTTGATGTTTGATGATGAGAATGCATATGAGTATCTCTCTGAAAACCGTGCAGGCTGTATGGATACGCTGGCTTCGCTTATAGAAAAGCGTATAGGCAAAAAAGTCGAGGTGACGGTCAAGAAAAATAATTCCGCAGTCAGCGCAAAGGAAGCGGTTGTGGACTTGACAGATATGATAAATTTTGATATAGAGGAAGAAAACTAAGTTATAAACAGGGCTGGGATTAGCCTATTAAAAACAAGGAGGACGCCAGAATGGCAAGAAGAGGTGGATTCCCTGGAGGAATGCCGGGAAACATGAACAATCTTATGAAACAGGCGCAGAAGATGCAGCGTCAGATGGAGGAGGCTCAGAAGCAGCTTGAGGATGCTGAGGTTACAGCAAAGGCAGGCGGCGGAGCAGTCGAAGTCACTGTTTCTGGAAAAAAGGAAATCACAAAGGTCAAATTATCTGAGGAGGTAGTGGATCCTGACGATATCGAGATGCTCGAGGATCTCATCATGGCAGCAACCAATGAGGCGCTTCGCCAGATTGATGAGCAGTCACAGGCATCTATGTCCAAAATTACCGGTGGCCTGGGTGGCGGTCTGTTTTAATGGATTTTTACAGCAGTGAGATATCAAAATTAATAGAGGAGCTGTCACAGCTTCCGGGAATCGGAGCCAAGACAGCGCAGAGACTGGCATTTCATATCATAAATATGCCCAAGGAGCAGGCAAAATCGCTCTCTGACGCCATAATCGATGCGAAGGAGCATGTCAGATACTGCAAATGCTGCTATACACTCACAGATGACGAGCTATGCCCCATCTGCAAGGATGCGGCAAGAGACCACAAGACCATCATGGTTGTTGAGAATACAAGGGATCTTGTGGCATACGAAAAGACCGGTAAATATGAGGGAGTGTATCATGTGCTGGGTGGCGCAATTTCACCCATGCTTGGCATAGGTCCTGCGGATATCCGTCTGAAGGAGCTCATGGTACGCCTTGAAAAAGACGTAGACGAGGTCATTATAGCGACCAATTCAAGCCTGGAGGGCGAGACTACGGCCATGTATATCAGCAAGCTCATCAAGCCTACCGGCATCAAAGTGACACGAATCGCGAGCGGAGTTCCCGTAGGAGGCGATTTGGAATATATTGACGAGGTGACCCTGCTTAGGGCGCTTCAGGGAAGAACAGAGATATAAATGATAGAAGGAGACATCATGAACAATCTTGAACTTGAGAAGATGGCGAATGAAATTCGCAAGGACATTGTGACAGCAGTTCACAGTGCCAAATCCGGACATCCGGGTGGATCACTTTCATCAGCAGATATTTTTACATATCTGTATTTTGAGGAGATGAATGTAGACCCTGCCAATCCAAAATGGGAGGACAGGGATCGTTTCGTGCTCTCAAAGGGACACGTAGCACCGGGACTTTACTCTACACTCGCAGAGAAAGGATATTTTCCAAAGGAGGATTTAAAGACACTCCGTCATACAGGCTCATATCTGCAGGGACATCCTGATATGAAGCACATCCCTGGCATTGATATGTCAAGCGGCTCTCTCGGACAGGGTGTATCTGTCGCAGTAGGAATGGCTGCAGCGGGAAAATATGACAAGAAAGATTACCGTGTATACACACTCACAGGAGATGGCGAGATTCAGGAGGGACAGATCTGGGAGGCAGCCATGTGGGCAGGCCACCGCAAGCTCGACAATCTCGTAGTCATCGTTGACAACAACAACCTCCAGATAGACGGTTCTGTAGAGGACGTATGCTCACCATACCCGATAGACAAGAAGTTTGAGGCATTCAATTTCCACGTAATCAATATCGACGGCAACGATTTCGACCAGATCAGGGCAGCCTTCAAGGAGGCTCGTGAGACAAAGGGTATGCCTACAGCCATTATCGCAAAGACTGTAAAGGGCAAGGGCGTATCCTTCATGGAAAATGCCGCAGGATGGCATGGAAAGGCTCCAAATGACGAGGAGTATGAAATTGCAATGGCAGACTTAGAAAAGGCAGGTGAAGCATTATGTCAGAAGTAAAGAAAATCGCTACAAGAGATAGCTACGGAAACGCACTCGTAGAGCTTGGAAAAGCACACGATGACCTTATTGTACTTGATGCTGACCTTGCAGGTGCCACAAAGACCTGTATCTTCCAAAAGGAGTTTCCTGAGCGTCACTGGGACTGCGGAATCGCAGAGTGCAATATGACAGGTATCGCAGCAGGACTTGCTACATGTGGCAAGGTGCCTTTTATCAGCTCATTTGCCATGTTTGCAGCAGGCAGAAACTATGACCAGGTAAGAAACTCAATCGGATATCCTCATCTCAATGTCAAGATAGGTGCCACACATGCAGGAATCTCTGTAGGTGAGGACGGAGCTACACATCAGTGCCTCGAGGACCTTTCGCTCATGAGAGAAATCCCGGGCATGGTTGTAATAAACCCATCAGACGATGTGGAGGCAAGAGCCGCAGTAAAGGCAGCATATGACCATGTGGGCCCTGTATACCTTAGATTCGGCAGACTTGCAGTGCCTGTAATCAACGACACACCGGACTACAAGTTTGAAATCGGAAAGGGTATCGTACTTAAGGAAGGCAAGGATGTATCTATATTTGCAACAGGACTTGAGGTATCAGAGACACTTGAGGCAGCAAAAATGCTCGCAGCAGACGGCATAGATGCTGAGGTTATCAATATCCATACAATCAAGCCAATCGACAGAGAACTGATTGTTAAATCTGTATCAAAGACAGGCAAGGCAGTCACAGTAGAGGAGCACTCTATCAATGGAGGACTCGGAAGTGCTGTGGCAGAGGTACTCTGTGAGGAGCAGCCTGCAAAGCTTCTGCGTATCGGTGTAGAGGACCGCTTCGGCGAGTCAGGACCGGCAGTGGAGCTTATCCACAAGTATGGACTGGATGCAGAGGGCATCTACAACAAAGTAAAGAATTATATGAAGTAGTGGAGTATGAGCTTCGCACTTTAAGGCTGTGTTCACCGGTGCAGCGTACAGTATATTCCTCAGAAAAAATATGAAGCCAGCCGCGGGATTTCTTGTGGATAGCGTGTGGAATGCGTTTAGTCATTCTTGCTATTTTACATAATGGAACCCTGCGGCAGTTCATATTGTTTTCTTCAGAACATGCTGTATGCTTTCCGGTGGTCTGCAGTTTGTTGAGTGCGAAGCATTTTACTTCTTCATATGTTTGAAAAGTCGGGCGCATGGGTTCATGCGTCCTTTTTTCATTAGTGATTAACTGCAAAATATATTTATAATCGCACAATTTTGCATAAATTTACATTTTGCAAGTGCTATGCTGACCGAAAAAGGAGGCTGGCATGATAGATATTGTGACGAACAACGTCAAGCAGATTGGCACACCGGCGGATGAGGGCCGGGTTTACATATCGGAGAAAGCGTACAAGCGCATAAAGACAGAGGGCTTTAAGGATAAAGAGGTTTTTGTACTCATGGGGCATACGGAGAGCAGCGGAGGCAGGTATGCCACATTTGTGGAGGCGGCGATTGCAGTATATGATATGGAGTTTGACAAAAATGCGCCTCTATGGACCAACAAGGTATGGAGCAGAGTGTTTGCGGAGATAAAGAAAAGCTACGAGGAGCTGATTATCGTCGGATGGGCATTCAGGCAGGAGGATTTTCCGGCTGAGCCAACACCCATGCTTGAAAATATGCACAGGGAGCACTTTGGCGGCGCTCATCAGCTTATGTTCCTTTTGAACAGGACAGAGCAGGAAGAAAACTTCTTCATCAAAAAGAATAATCATCTGAAGAAAAAGACAGGATTTTTTGTATATTACCGCATGAATGAGCATTGTGATAGTGCTGACAGCTATAATGAAACTGACACCTGCAATAAAACCTACAGCTATAGTAATGCAAACAACAATAATAAAATCGACAGTTATAGTAATGACGATGACAATAATAAAAGCAGCAGCCGGTATGAGGACACTGACACAGCGGCCGAAAGCAGCTACAGCCGGATACATAGAAGAGCTTCGGCAGACGACAGGATCAATGTGACGTTTCCTGAGGAATTTGGCAGCATACCGAAAGAACGCGGCCGGTACAGAAAAGCCATGGAGGCGGGAAAAGAACCGCGCAAGGGTTCGTTTGCATCTGTAGTGATGATTGCAGCGATAGCAGTGCTTATAGTGCTTATCGGGCTTAAAGCCGGCGCTGGAATGAGCGGAACAATAGACAAAAAGGAGACACTTCCTGCCATGTCCACAGAAGAAGATTTAATTCCAGTGGAAAAAATATCCGGTGAATGGTATACTGACAAGTAACAAACACTTTGGAAGTAGACAAAAGGATAAGATTATGGCACAGAAATCAGACTTTAAAACTGTCGAGACCGATTTGGACGAGCTCGAGGAGAAAATACGAAAGCATAGAAGAAAAATAGCAAAAAGAATAATAATAGTCGTGGCAGCAGTCGTGGCTTTATTTCTTATAGTATGGCTGTGGATGGCGCTGCGCACCTACAAGTCATTTGACGTCAAAAACAGCGTGGAGCAGAAGGACAAGAGCGCGGTGTCGTTCGTGGATTTCTGCGGAGCGGTAGTGGAGTACAGCAATGATGGTGTATTATATACAGACTCAGACGGAAACCGTATATGGAACCAGGCATTTGAGATGTCATCGCCACAGGTAGTCACATGCGAAAGCTTTATGACTATCTATGACAGGGGTGGAACAGACCTCTATATCATGGACAAGAAGGGAGTAAAAAAAGAAATAGGAACATCGTGGCCTATTATAAAAGCCTGCATAGCAAGCCAGGGCACAGTGGCAGTCCTTGTCAGTGAGAATGAAAATTATTATGTAAAGCTGTATGATGTAAACGGAAAAGAGCTGGCAAGTGGTGAGTTTTTCGGAGAACAGAAGAACATACCTGTTGATATAGCTCTTTCATATGATGCTAAAAAACTTGCTGTAGATATGATAGATGTCTCCGGAGGAAAGACGGACAGCGTTATATCCTTTTACAATTTTGGATCAGTAGGACAAAATGAGATAGACAACAATGTCGGCACTTACAAGTATGAGAATCAGCTCATACCTGAAATAGCATATGTTTCCGACAGCAGGATGATAGCAGTTTCAGATCAGAATATTATGGTATTTGACGGAAGCCAGAAGCCAAAGCTCAAGCAGACTATTAAGCTGGAAAAGCTGATAGACAGCGTATTTTACAATAATAAATATATAGGAGTAGCATACTCCAACAATGATAAAAATTGCACCAGTCATATCAAGCTTTATGATTTTAACGGTAAGATGCTTATGGAAAACGACACAGCTATCGCCTACAATAGTATAGAGTTTGACAGCAATAACGAGGTGTGCGTCACAGGAGACACAGCCTGTGAGATATACACCATACACGGAGTCAAGAAATTCTATCATACATTTGACAACAAACTGTACAAGGTGATGTATAAATCGGGTATGAATAACTATATCTTCATCTATGACGGCGCAATGGACGAGGTGAGACTGAAATGAATTGGCTGTTAATTGCGGTAATATGTATTATTGCGTGGAATGTGGTGAGAGGCTACACAAGAGGTGTGCTTCGCATGGTATATTCGCTTGCAGCCTGGATAGTAATGCTTGCTGCATCAACCATGGCAGCCCCATATGTCAGGGATCATATATTATCACAGACAGGAATAGAGCCCGTAATTTTAAACGCTATTGAAAAACAAATAGCCATACAGGGGCAAAAAGCCACAGGCGATTTTGATATGGCAAACATATTGCTGCAGCAATCCGGAGCATACGACACCATATCCGCACAGCTTACAAATGCCATTATGACAGGTTTGTCATTTTTTATTGTAATCTTTTTACTGGGAATAGTGGCATGCATAGTCCGTCACATCATCAGAAAAATAGAAAGGGTGCCCGTTATTGGCACTGTGAACCGGATTGCAGGCTTTGCAGTAGGTTTTATTAAGGGAATGGTAATCGTATGGCTGCTCCTTGCCCTGACATCATTATTTGCCGCATCTGAAATAGGACAGACAATGACAGCATATATAAATGATTCTATGATGCTTAGGTATCTGTATGAAAACAATCCTGTCATAAAGCTGATAGAAAATATACTGTAGCTTAAACCGGTGTAATAATGCATAAAAGAGAAAAGTACATAAGCAATAAATGGTATGTGGATAAGTATGTAAATACAATATATAGTTGTGTAAAAACAATGAGAAAAAAATATATAT
>ERZ1035032.1382-NODE-1382-length-15201-cov-4.402681_pt1 | contig 15201 bp, 9 predicted proteins | sample MGYA00520693_ERZ1035032 | MGnify/ENA primary metagenome ERZ1035032 (study PRJEB33766, sample SAMN09781740) | gut metagenome | biome: gut microbiome | host: Homo sapiens | place: Madagascar | study: EMG produced TPA metagenomics assembly of the PRJNA485056 data... | reverse complement strand
AAATAGAGTTGTTATAATGAAAATCAATGCAGTTTTCGACGTGCTAAAAACTTGTTGAGACGGCAATTTTTAAAACCTCAATAAAAACAACGTGACTAAGACAACAAAAAACTGGCTTTACGCTATATTTTTGATAATTGCGGTGCTTTTTCCGCAAATCGGCAAGGCTCAGATATTCGAGAGCAGGACTGGTGTGGACACGCTTACATTTGCTGAGCGTATCTCACTGCGCACCAATGCTGTCGATTGGACTTTGCTGACTCCTAATCTGGGTGTAGAATTCGATGTGAAATCGACCAACTGGAACCGCTGGGCTGTTGGACTTACGTTAAAGACAAAGTGGAATACACCCGCAACATTCAAAAACCGAGTTTTCTATAACATCACGGAGGTGCGTGCCGACTTCCGCAACTATTGGCGTACCCGTCAGATAAATAATAAGGTACCCGCGCACACCGGCTTCATCGACCGTCTCTTCTCATGCCGTCGCCGTGTGGTGAAGCATCCGAAGACTACATATTATAGAGGTGCGTACATGTCGTTCAGCGATTTCTCGATAAAGTTTGGCAGAGAAGGACATCAAGGCAAAGCATTGTCGGCTGGTATTACGTACGGTATAATAAAGCCTCTCTACGCTTTCCGCACAGGTAACACCCTCGACCTCGACCTCGGCTTTGATGCAGGCTTCGTAGCAGTCAACTCTGAGAAGTTCGTGTACAATCGTGCCGACAACTGCTACACACGCACCAAGCAAGGTTCGTGGAAGGTTGTTCCGTTCCCGATGCCCACTGCGGCACGTGTAGGATTCGTATATCGATTTGGCAGCTATCCAATCACGAAGAAATATCGTTGGCGTTACGATGCCGATGCACAATATCAGTACAGAATTGACAGTATCGCTAACCAGCGCGTTGTTGATGCTATCAATCAGCACAACAGAGACTCTGTTGAGGCTGTTATCTACAAGGAGTTCTGGCAGGTTTACGACTCTGTGGTTGTTGTCAACAGTGCTAAGGCTGACTCGATGCGCATAGTGAACGCTAAGCTGAAAGCAGAGGCTGACCGCAAGCAGGCAGAGATTGATCGCCAAAAGGCTATCGATGAGAAAAAGGAGAAGGAACGCCTGAAAGCCGAAAAGAAAAATAAGGGCAAAAAGGCAGAAGAGAAACCTAAGCCAACCGAAGGTGCCGAGGCTACCGAACCGAACGGAACCACCGAGCCTACTGGGGAGCAGACCCCAGTAGAGGGCGAGGCTCCGGCAGAGGGAGGAACTCCTGCGGAGGAGCAGCAGGCCCCTGCAGAGAGTGAAGCTTCTGCGGAGGAGCAGAAGACCCCTGCAGAGAGTGAAGCTCCTGCGGAAGAGCAGACTCCTGCAGAAAGTGAAGCTTCTGCAGAAGAGCAGACCCCTGCAGAGGAAACCCCAACATCTCAACAGGAAACGTCTCAACAGGAAGCATCTCAGCAGGAAACGAATCAGCCTTCTGCTGAACCAGGAAAGGAGGCAAGCAATGAATAATAAGAAACTATTATACACACTCCTTCTTGGAGCAACGCTCACCTCATGTGCTGAGGTAGAGATTTGTGAAAGAGATCACCCACATCAGGGCGATGTCAACTTCACATATACATGGAATAAGCCAGAGGACAAGCCGAATCGAATGGGTGTGCTCTGCTATCGTGTCGTGGGACAGTGGAAGCAGGTGGCAGAGGTGAACACCGACGACCTCACACTGCGCCTCATCGGTGAGACGACCATCACACCCGAAAACCGTCCGAACGAAAACCGTCCGAACGAAAACCCAGACGAGGGTGACAACACAGGCGGTGACAACACAGGCGGTGACAACACAGGCGGTGACAACACAGGTGTTACCGAGCCAAACGAACCGACTGAGCCAAGCGAGCCTGGTACCGAAACAACCCCCTCTACACCAAAGATTGAGTTTACACCGACTGTAAAGATTCCGCGCGGTTATTATAAGTTTGCGACATTCCCGCTCGACAACCCATCCATCGACTACTCGGAGCTTGAGCAGTTCATGAAAAATGATGCTAAAGACTACCCGTTGCAGAACGTAGGCTTGAGCTATAAGGTGTATGACATAAAAGACCCAAAGCTCAACAAACCATTAGCTTGGCAAGACTTCAACCCGTACGCGAAGTACATACAGCCCGATGTGGAGCCACTCTATTACGACTCAACAGTAGTGCAACGAGTACGCGCCGACCGTCAGACAACCTTCGAGTTCAAACCGAAGATACTCTCGCAGAATATAGACATCAACTTCAACATCGTAAAGAATACGGATGAGGTGGAGTTTAAGGTGACGGAGGTATGGGCAGAGATAAGCGGCGTGCCTACTTATATAAAGATGAACACAGGCTATCTCGACATAACCAAAACAAGCAAGATGTTGTTCAAGACCGACATCAAGCCGAACAACCCGGACGACAACGGCAACGACACCAACGAGAACAAGCGCATAGCTTGCCACGGCAATATCAATGTGACGGGCGTGGTGAATGTGCAGCGCGCTTACGGAGAGACTTTAGAGGATGTGCGCAAGAAGATATATGGTCCTGGTATAATGCAGGTGGTTATATACACAGAAGTGTACAACCCGAAAACAGGACAGACCTTCCCTCAGAAGTGGCAAGGCATCATAAACCTCTACAACACTCTGAACAAGGCAAAACTGATGACTACGACATCTGATAACAAGTACGTGTACCGCAATGGCGAACACGGAACAATAAACATCAGTGCCGAAATACTTCTTGATGGAAAAACGGTCGGTAACATAGACAAGGGCGGCGACGCTCTCGATCGTTGGATACAAACGGATTCCGATATAAATATCGACATTTAAAAATAACCTATAAGATGAAACGGACGAAACATATTGTTAACATCTTGACAGCTGCAGTAACACTGCTGCTCACGGCGTCGTGCAATGTCTCTTATCCAGACTTGGACCTACCGCAGGGAGAACCGCCAACAAACGATGAGGATGTCAACATCGACAAGACATCGATTTTGCTATATACCAGTAATCCGGCATACTTCTCGGTAGTGTCCGACACACGTGGCTCTGTGGGCACACGTGGTACGGGTGCGTTCGAGCCAATGGAGACCGTGGCATACAACCGCGACAAGTACTTGAATGCTAAATTCCACATCTTCGCATTCCGTGCTTACAACGATGCCGATCCAAACGGCGGACAGGGAGTGCTCACCGAGGAACCCTCTATGTCGAGATACCGCTATGCTCAAGATGCGAGCGAGGGCAACATGGACGAGTACAACACATCGTGTCTGCTCGACGGACCAGAGTACAAATTGGGTATGCCGTTCAAGTTCGAGCCCGACCAGTTTATCGGCACAATGAATGTGCTCACCAAAGACTATCCTGAAGACATCTATTACAGCTATCGTTATCAGGATGTGGGCTACAACTTCTTCGGTTATTTCGTAGACGATCTTGATTTGAGTAACTATACGCGCGAAAAGGATAAGATAACTTACGACATAGAAATCGACGGCTATCAGGATGTGCTCGTGGGCGCAGCCAAGACTCCGCTTACGGAAGCCGACTTCGCCGAAGGTGGTATCTACGAAAAGGCTGCCAGACTGACCGAAGAGGAGAAGCAAAAGATACTAAATATACCTGGTAACTATAGTACATTTGCGGCACACCGCAACGTGCACCCCGTCGTAAACATGAAGCATCAGCTCACGATGCTGAAGTTCTTTGCTTATCCAGGTGCTTCGTCGGCTAAGGACGTAGTGATAAAGGATATTTCGGTGATGACGCTGACAAAGGGCACACTCACCGTCGCAAGCCGTAACATTGACGACTGTAAACTCGTGTTCAAACCCGAGAATGGGGTTGATGTGCTGCAAAAGGCGGTGAAACTTGGCGAGTTCCAAAAGGAAACCGATGAGAATGGAGAGACGCACAATGTCTATGGCAAGATTATACCTAAGCTGAGAGATGAAGGCTATCAGGTAAAGTGGAAAGACGAGTGGGCGGACAACGATAGCCAAGTGGTGCCAGGTGTTACACATGTGCCTACTACAAAGGAGAAGATGGACGAGGCATCCGTTGAGCTCGGTGCTGGCTTGCTCGTAGCTCCGCAGGAATCGTACGTAGTGACACTCACATACGAATTCCCCGACGGACCTCGTGGTGCGATGAAAGAGCACAAGACCGTATACAAAATCACGCCGGTTAAGAAAGAGGGCGAGCAAGCAAGCTTCAAGAAAGGTCTATTGTATAATATAAAGATAGGTGTCTTTGGCTTGGAGAAGATCCATGTCAGCGGAAGCGTAGACCCTTGGGGCAAGGGTGAAGATATTGATATCGACCAGGACAAAGATCCTAACAACCCTGACATCAATGGATATTAAAATAGGAATAAGACAATCTTTTAAAAATAACTTTTTTATTAATTTAAATTTTTCACGACTATGAAGAAAATGTTTTTCTTTGCATTGGCTGCAGCAGGTATGCTGACAGCATGTTCAAATGATGACACTCTCGGTGGAAATGGCGAGCAGAACGTATCTGAACAGCAGATCCGTCTCGGCGTTGCTTCGTCTAAGGTTCAGACCCGTGGTACAGGTACCGTAGGTGGCATGACTGACGACGACAACAAATGGGCAGGCCAGACTCTCTGGGTGTACATGCTCCAGAAGGGTAGCATGGATCTTGCTTTGTACAAGGCTCCGGCTGCTGGTGGTGTAGCAACTCCTGATGTTGAGGTATTCAACAACAAGGAGTTTAAGGCTCCTACTACAGCTGACAACACAAAATCTGGTTTGGCTACTACAGCTGACGGCACTATCGCTTACTACCCAGTTAGCGGCAACTACGACTTCTGGGGATATCGCGTTGACGATGCTGCAGTAGGAGGTACACCTACTGTAAAGATTGTTGATGACAATGGTGATGAGGTTACTGCGGATCATATGGATCAGGCTACAAAGCGTGTTGTTGATATCAAGATTGATGGTTCGCAGGACATCATGGCAGGCAAGGCAGCTCCTTCTGCTGATGAGGTTACTAAGCTTGGTGGCTATGCTGACAACTTCTACTCTGCTTATGCAGCACGTAAGGGCGTTCAGCCGAACATCACATTCGAACACCTCCTCACACGTTTCACATTCGAGGTACGTGCAGGATCTAAGGCAACAGCGGGTCTTCCAGCAGGTGGCAATACAGACGCTGTTAAGGTAACAGGTGTTTCTGTAGGCTCAAAGACAACTGGTACTCTTACAGTAGCTTACACAGGCGCGACTAAGAAAGCTGCAGAGCTTCTTACTTTCACTGGCGATGCTTCTCCTCTCAAATTGATGCAGCGTGATGAAACTGTAGCAGATAACAATGCAGCACTCATTGATCTTAAGCCTGTTACTTTGACATGGACAGATGATGCTGCAACAATAGGTGATGTTCTTAAGGTAGGCGAGGCTCTCCTCGTTGCTCCTGGTGAGACAGAGTATCCTCTTACAATCGCTCTTTCTCAGGATGTTCTTCAGAAGGTTGGTGAGAATAAGGTTACTATGCCTCTCGAGCAGAAGGCTACTATCAAGATGGACGGTACAAAGACATTTGAGCCGGGTAAGTCTTACAAGGTTACTATCACTGTTTACGGTCTTGAGGGAATCGAGGTTACAGCTACTCTCGTACCTTGGGCTGATGGTGGTTCAATCGATATCGACGACGACCGCAATCCGAACGAAGGCGAGTACACAGAGCCTACTGTAACTCCTGCTCCTTAATCAGAGCATCTGATAAGAATCTCTATTTGAGTATGCAACCGCGTAAGGGTGCATATATAAAGCGTAGGGGCTTGCCCCTGCAGAAAGGGATTGGAGATATATAAACTCTCTTCCTCGCTGCAAAAGGCGAGGAAGAGACGAGTGTTTCAACAGTCCCAGTGAATAAACGTTTTTTTAGAAAAACAATAAATTCAACAAACAAATGAATAAGCATATATTCTTAATGGGAATGGCTGCTGCCATGTTTATGACCAGCTGCACAAACGAGGACGACCTCGCTGGCGGTAGCAACAATCAGCGACTGAACTCTGATGTGCCTATCGTGCTTTCTGCTGGTCAGCAGGCAAACAAGACTCGCGCATCGCTCGGCAATGTTGGTGCTGATGGCAGATATGACGGCACATTCGATACACCTGCCGACAAGAACCTCGGCTTCTTCTGTCTTGCTACTGGCAAGATTGCAGCTAAGCAGGAAATTACTTGGCAGGAAGGCAACGACAACCCTAACTTCCTTTGGTTGAAGAATATTCAGGCAAAAGCTGTAACTACTGACGATGGCGACTTAGGCAAGCGTGTTACAAACCTTACACTCTTCGACGAGAATGGTGGCACAACACAAACTAATCACTATTACCCGATGGGTAGCCAGTACAGCTATACATTCTATGGCTATTATCCTTACTCAGCGAATGTGGTGCACAACGGCAATAAGTACAGCGTGAAGGTAACAGATCTGGACGGTACAACCGATCTTATCTGGGGTAAGTCGTTCGTAAAACCAGATGATCATGACAAGGCGGACGCTTACAGCGCAAAGTATCTGCGCGACAAGAAGAAGAGCGTAGAGGCTAACGGTGGAACATGGGATGATAAGGCACACAAGGAGAACCGTCCGAAGCTCACTTTCGTGCACAAGCTCATGAAGTTCAACATCATCCTAAAAAAGGGCAGCGGCGAAAATACTCGTATTGCAAAGTTGGGTATCAAGTCGGCTAAGCTCCTCAATGTGGCTGACGCAGGTACACTTACTATTGCTGACCTCAACAATCGTCTCGATGCTTTGACTGACGATGTTAAGGGTAAGGAAGGCGAGTTTGTTGTCGATTGGACTACTGCTAAGAAGCATAATACTGAGGATACTGCCTTCGATTTGAAGGACAAGGACGGCAATACTATCGGCAAGCCAGCTAATGGTCCGTACCTCGGCGATAACACAAGTGTTACTGTTGGTGACGGCTTCCTCCTCCCAGTGCCGACACTGATGACCGGTACTAACGCTGACGGCACTACAAAGTATGAAGACAATGGCTACCTTGGTACAGACGCTGCAGAATTAGCCAACAAGGGTATCTTCCGCTTGCGTGTAGAGTACTACCTCGAAGACGCACCCGACAAGGTGTATAAGGCAGCACAGTACGAGATTAAGCCAGTATTCAAGAAAGCTGATGGTACTGGTGTTGATGAGCCTTGGCAAGCTGGTTACGAGTATGACATCGTAATCTCAGTTTCTGACCCAGAGCAGATTCAGACATATGGCGAGCTCACTCCGTGGGAGAAGCGCGTAATCGAACTCGAATAAGCATTATAATTATAGAGCGGGTGTGGCGTTAAGCCATACCCACTCTTAATGATTTCTCAGACAAAAACACTCCAACACCCAACAAACACCCTAAAACATACAACCGGTGTAGCCCACGGCAGGGCAGCACCCACTAAAGTAGAAATATCAAAGCCCCACAATATACAAAGCAACACGCTGGTGCAGCGCGATGCCGCACCTTTAAACATAACATAGTAAAAATGAAGAAATTACTCTTGACATTCTTGATGCTCTCGGCAGTATTCTCCGCTCGGGCGCAGAAGCTCGCCGTCAACACCGATGTGCTTATGGATGCGTGCATGATACCAAGCGTCGGTTTGGAGATGACGGTCGGCAACTGGTCGACCCTCGGACTCAATGTGCTCGGATGTAATAAGCCGTATGGCAAGAACATAAAGTTGTTGGCAGCACAGCCCGAATACAGATACTACTTCTCAGGACGTCCGATGCATAGCTTATTCGTTGGCGTTGGAGGCGTAGGCGCAATTTACGATGCTTCTATAAAAGGAAAAGTGTATAAAGGAATAGCTTACGGTGGTGGCATCACATTTGGTTACGTAATGAATGTCACGAAGCGACTCTTTATCGACTTCCACGCCGGAGTGGCTGCTGTGGGCTACAATCGTAAGGAATACTTCGCAGGAGATAACTACGGCGACTATGTGGTTGGCGGACTCAACAAACCGAACGCATCAGGATATTACCTCATGCCACAACGCATAGGCATCTCAGTGGCTTACATCCTCAAATAATATAATAACACACAATAACAATGAAACGAAACTTTTTACGACATATATGCTTCGCGCTGATAGCTATACTGCTTGTCACCTTCACCGCTACGGCTGCCGTTCTGCAGCAGGACGACGGAGGTTCGCGTAAGGTGAAGATCAAGGTGTACTTGAAGATGGGTAAGAAGGGCGAGCCAAAGCCTGCAAAGACAGTGCAGTATTGTACATCATTCCGCTCTATCAACAAGGCTCTTGATGCAGCCAATCGTATCAACGTGGCTAACACGAAGGTGTTCAGTGGCGATCCGAAAGCATTGGAGAAAGAGCTGCGTTCGCTCGGAATAGCATTCAAGCTCTCTAAGTCGAATGGTGAGATTGAGGAGTTCCTCATGAGCGGTCAGGGCGTTGTAGTCTTCGACGAGGAGTACGGTGCAAAGGCAGTAGAGATAAAGTCGGGACAGGACAAGTTCACGGTGACGCTTGAGAGTAGCGACCAAATTCTTGATGAGACCGTTGTCGATGGTAAGTATCGCAACACCAACCCTACGATGAAGCCCGTGCCAGGTATGGACACCGGCGATAGAGTGACGTTCAATGTCAACTTCACCATCCCAGAGGGTTACACCACAGAGAAGTCGCGCATCATCTGCCAGCCGATGGCTGTCGACTGTCAGACCGAAGACACTATAGCCTATCTGCAGCCCATAATACTTGAGGGCGCAGAGTATCATAAGAAGCAGGATAAGCGTATGGGCTTCAACTATATGAAGAACGATTCGGTGGCTCGTGGCTATGACCCATCGTACGTTTTGGAGCGTGATAAGGAGGTGGCTTACAGTACCAATGTCACCTTTAAGAAGCCCGATAAGGAGAAGACATACCGAGGAAGCTATCGCGTTGTGCTCGAGGATTATCATCATCGCACATGGGATAGCGGAGAGATGACAACTGGCTCGTGCCTTGCGTTCAAGCCATTGAAGTTTCTCGACTTCTCAGTGACGGCTGCCGAGATGCCACTCACAAGCGAGTTCCAGGAGGCAGCGGAGGAGAATATGGCTAACGTGACCCGCGACTTGCGACTGAAGTTCGCCGTTGGTAAGGACGTGTTGCTCAACGACTCGATGAACATAGTAGAGCAACAAGCCATTGTGAAGGAGCTGAAGTCGTACGGCGATTTGCTTTGGGACGTACAGGTACAGGGCGGTGCTTCGCCTGAGGGTAGTGTGGAGTTCAACACCCGACTTGCTACACAGCGTGCGGCTGTGGCTCGCAATATTCTGAAGCGCCACTTGAGCTCGGATATCCGTGTGTCGACACTCGAACCACGCGTGTTCACTTGGGACGACGTGCTTGAGCAGGTGGGCAAGAATGGCAATCAGGAGGTGTACGACGCAGTGAAGAACACTATCGAGACATACAAACCGAACGAAGTGTTCGGCATGTTGAAGCTACAGCCGTTCTTCGAGAGCGACATCGCACCTATTCTTGAGAACCTGCGTATCATGGTTGTGAAGTATCGTTACGAGATAAAGCATATTATGAACGCAGAAGAGGCAGTGGAGAACTACTTCGCAAACAAGCGCGAATATATCTCGGGCGAGAAGAAGATGTCGAACGGTGACTACTTCAACCTCTTGGCTACAGTCACTGATAGCTTAGAGCTCGACACCATCACAACACTTGCTTACAAGCACGTCATTGCGCAGTCGGACTACACACGTCTGAAGCTTGCCCCATACGTGGCTAACCAAATGGCACTGATGGCAAGTCGCAGAGGTATGCCCGATGTGAACATCCTGAAGCCGTTTATCGACTTCCGTAAGGGTGTGAACCAAATGGATATGAGCGACCGCTATAACCCAGTGAAGATAAACCGCGAGCAGTTGGTGCTCAACCAAGCCGTGATGTACTTCCAGGAGGCAAAGCTCGACACCGCGATGTTCTTCATTGAGATGTTGGAGAAAAAGAATGTGCAGCTGCAGGCTACAAAGCGCCTACGTATGCTCATCACATTCCAGCAAGGCTACCCGTTCTATATACAGGGCTTGATAACCGACCCAGAGCAGGTGGCAAAGATAAAGGAAGCAGAACGCTACGTGTTCAGTACGGGCGACGACAACCGTGCTATCATCTACACCGAACTGCACGGATATCTTAACAAATCGCGCAAAGAATGCGAGGCTCTTATCGACCGTATGCCCGACGATAACCCAAAGAAGTGGTATCTGAAAGGCATTATATGGGCTGACGAGTGGGGACGTGAACCGCAGATAGATGACTACTCGGCAGCAAACAGCGGTTTTAAAGAACTCACGGAAGAAGAGGAGAACGAACTGCTACGCACCGACCCCGAGAAGGCAGAAGAGTACTACAAGCAGCTTGACGAGTATAAAAAGAAGAACACCGGACCGCAGCTTGATGTAAGCAAGGTGCCGTTCTACCTCGCCTACTTCCAGCATAGCTTCGATCTGGAGCCTAAGTTCATACGCCTGTATCGCAACGAGGGCAATGTGAACGACGACATCCGTAAGAAGTCGAAGTATATGCGAAAAGATATTCCGGCTTATCGAAAGAAGTTCGAGATACTCAAAGCCTACACCGATCGTAAGAAGGCTGAGGAAAGCGGAGCTGTAAGTGAGACAAAGGAAGAAGTGCAGTCGGCAGATAACAAGGATAACACCGCTGACGATAACAAATAAGACCAAGAACAATGAGCATTAACATCATACGCCTTTACGCAACAGCGATTTGTTTGATAGGTGGCTTGAGCTGTAGTGTAGCAAGAACGACAACGTTCAGTGTCGCTCCACGTGCTATCACACAGGTGCCCGACTCACTATGGGACGAGTCGGGCGAGGAAGACACCATCGGCAAAACTCGCCACAACTACGCTACGGAGTTCAATGCCCTCAAGTACGTGCTTGAGGACCGCTATCGTGGCTATGACGATACCTTCAGAAAGAAGTGGTACGACCACCTCTTCTTAGGCTTCGGTGGAGGATTGCATAAGGACTTAGAATATCCAGGTTATAACCTCTCGCCAATCACGATGGCGCACGTGAGTGTGGGCAAGCAGTTCAACCCTTACCATACTGTGCGCCTCACAGCCGGATTGGGATTTGGCTACTATGAGGGTAACAAGAAGAACTATAAACAGTGGCAAGGTTCTGTCGACTGGATATATAGTCTTTCGACGTTGATGGACGGCTATTGTCCGTCTCGACTGCTCGATGTGTCAACAGTGTTTGGCTTTGGCGTGCGTCACAACACAACAAACATAGTTGACTACCATCGCACACGATACGAAATACGTGGAGGTGTGCAGGGAAAGATATTCACCGGTCCGCAAGGATACCTCACAATAGAGCCGTATGTAGGTGTCAAGTCAAGACACCTGTATAATAAGTTCGGAGGCTTCTATGGCGTAAACATCGGTATGGTGTACTATCTGCATAACAACCTCTCTATAGAGGATCGTATGCGCTACATGAAGAACCGCCCTGAATATGTGGACAGCACAATGCAGTGGCATCCGCAGAAATGGCGTACACCATGGTTTGCCGAGCTCTCGGGAGGCATGGCATGGTGCGTGGGAGGTGAAAATGTGAGCCCAAAGATGGGACACTCTACGAAGATGTCTGTAGGTAGATGGTTCTCGCCATCGGTAGGTGTGCGCTTTAGCTTAGGACTCACCTCAGCCACATGGGACAAAACCCATGAGGCAATGGGCGAACAGGACGAGGATAGACGCGCTATGCTAAGCATACCAGTGCAAGACGATGCTGTTGTCGACCTGCATGATATGACCGCCGATGCAACCGCAGAGGCTCTCATCAATCCGTTAGGATTTATGAAGAACTACTCTTTCGACCAACCATTCAACGTGGCGTTAGCATTCGGTGGCGGTCTTAGTTGGATTATGCGAGAGCAGAAGACCCATCTGCGCACCATTAGTACGTTCTACACGGCAGGCTTACACCTCTCGTATAACCTCAGCAACGACTTGCAGGTGTTCCTCGAACCGAGCTTCACCAACTATAACTACCGAATACCGTATCGCAACATAGACGCAGTGAAGCGTTTCAACGCCCAAAGAGTAGTGGTTCGTCTTGGTTTTACAGCCTATACGCGTGCTACAAACTATCGTATGAGGAAGCAAGATGACTATGAGGCACCACGCATTCCGCTTAGCTTCGGTTTGGGCGCAGGTACGATGCTGTTCAACACCAAGAAGACATACGAGGGCGCAGCGTTCAACTATAATGCACAGGCCTTCGTTGAAGGACATTTCGGTAAGGTGCATGGCGTACGTGCTTCGTTCGAATACTTGTCTATCAATAGCGTTGCGCCGGACAACTATACTGGCACAACCGAGTATGGCACAGAATACACCACTACCGGACTCTTCAAGAACAACTACAAGCGAGGCTTCGTGGCACTCGACTATTTGCTGAATGTCACCAACCTCTGCTCTGGCTACCAGAGCAATCGTATGTTTGAAGCGGAGTTGTTCGCAGGTCCGGCGTTGCTACTGTCGTTAGGCAATAGCACAGAACCCGATGGTTCGATAAAGGTGAATAGTTCGCACACCATGTCGTACTCACCAAGAAAGTACAACACCAGCCCGCTTATGGGTGCCAATGGAGGTATCAAGATAAAGATGAACGTGGCTAAGCACATTGCTGTGACGCTCACACCGCAGCTCTACGTAGTGCGTTACAACCCAGACATGCTTGGTGTTAATATGCTGAAGCTGCGCACGTTCCAGACACTCAACCTCGGTGTGCAGTACACACTATAATCGGTGTGCAGTACGTATTATAAGTAAATAATAGGGCGGAGGTATCAACACCTCTGCCACTCTTAAAGCTATACAAGATATGAACATGAGAAAAATCGCTATAGGCTTGCTCGCTTTCGCACTTGTTGCGCCTTCGATAGCTTCTGTCTCGCTGAAGGACAAGAAGGAGAAGAAACCGAAGACCGAAAAGAAAGCAAAGGTCGACAATAAAACAAAGACCAGCAAAGCGTCAAGTTCTAATTCGCCACGCAAGGTGCAGACCATCAACGATGTAGAAGCCGCAATTTTGGGTATAGAGAAGATTGTGTCGCACACACTCGTTGAGGTGGAACCTATTGTGCAGCAGATTTGCGAGTCGCAACAGACCAAGAAAAGCGTGTGCCCACGTATCTACGTAGGCGCAGCCAATGCCTTTTGGCTCAAATCGGGTGTCAGCGATACCACATACGCTTTGAAATACATCGACAAAGCAATAGAACTCGACCCTCATTATGGTCCTGCCTATATGCTCAAAGGCGACATCTACAAGTGGGCTGACGATACTACAGTAGCTGTAAACTACTATAAGAAGGCGATAGAGATGGCTCCCAACGACTTCAGGACGTATCGTAAGTATGTTGAGTTTATTGGTTCGGGATTGGACAAGATAGCAGCGCGAGCTCTTGAAAGTAAGGGATCTGACGAAGAGGCCATAACTGAAGTGCGTAAGCGCAGAACAGAAATGGAAGCTATATATAAGACTGCAAAGGATCTTAATCCGACATTTCCCTACGAGTTGGAGTGTGCTCGTCTTTATACATATCTCTCACTTACGACCAACGAGACACAGAAGGGTATTCAGTTCTTTGATGCTGCTATTCAGGACTCTTTGGATGCCAACGATTATGCGCAGCGATGCGCGATGATGTATCAGTTTATTATTGATGCAAAGGATGGTAACATGAAGCTGAATGTCTATAATCGTATCGTGAATGTCTGCGATAGTGCCCTTGTGAAGTTCCCAACCGATTACTATATCTTGGCGAATGGACTCAACTATCTGAATGGTGCTTATACACTTGTGAAGCGACAGAATGGTGAAGCACTTGCTGAGTATAAGAATAAGTTCTCAACGAAGGCACTCGAATATGGCGAACGTTTGATGGCAACCAAGGATACATTGATAAACAACGACGATATTTATCGTTATGGTATTGCCTTGATGAACCGCTATAAGCAGCAACAGGGTATTGACGTTTTGCAAGGACTCATGGCACGTCCTAATATCGACGACAATACTGTCTCTAAAGCGATGAACGCTATCTGTGAGGCATATAGAGATTTGGGCGAATACGAGAAGGCTGAGAACGCATACGAGGAGTTGATAAAAACGCTTGATGCTAAGGGTTCTTTGCAGGCAGGTCACTATCAGAACTACGCATTGATGTTGGAGTCGCAGGCTGAAGAAAGCTTCGGTCAGCAGATGATTGACACATATCTGAAAGCCGCTAAGGTGTATGAGCGTGGTGCTGAAAAATTCCCAGAGTATGCTCCACGATTCTACTACTTTGCAATGGAGATTTGCAAGAACGATGTATTGGATCCGGATAAGACCCACGACCTTGCTATCGGACCTGCAAAGAAGGCATACGACATCTTGAAGAATAGAGATAGTTATGAAGGCACTGATGCTACCATCATGAACTCCGTATGCTACTGCCTGTTGGATTATTATTATAATAAGAAGAAAGACTATCCGGCAGCCAAGCAGTATGTATACAAGTACTACCAGCTGGTTAAGGGTACGCAGTACGAGGAGTCGTTTGCAGGTATCCTGCGTAGACGTTACAAGATGAAGATATAACTTCACATCAGATACAAGGCTATGGCAGCAATGTCATAGCCTTTTTTGTTCATTCGGAAAACCCTTTTTTATATAGAAGCAATATATCATAGTAAAGTATCAGTACGCGAAAAAATCTACCATATCTCCCAGTGTCGCTGCAACTTACAGATTACGAGCATGTTAAAGGCTGGCAGATATGCTTCCGAGAGCTATATCTGCCAGCCTATCTACCAGACATCTACCATTCATCTATCATTCTATCCGTTGTCTAATCTGCTACGTCGTTCTCATTAGTCTTCTGCGGCAACATTGTTGTCCTGCTGCGGCAACATTGTTGTCCTTCTGCGGCAACATTGTTGTCCTTCTGCGGCAATATTGTTGTCCTGCTGCGGCAACATTGTTGTTCTGCTGCGGCAATATGAGAAAGGCATGAAGCAATATAAGGGAGATGTATTATTT
>ERZ1035032.1378-NODE-1378-length-15258-cov-6.154969_pt1 | contig 15258 bp, 17 predicted proteins | sample MGYA00520693_ERZ1035032 | MGnify/ENA primary metagenome ERZ1035032 (study PRJEB33766, sample SAMN09781740) | gut metagenome | biome: gut microbiome | host: Homo sapiens | place: Madagascar | study: EMG produced TPA metagenomics assembly of the PRJNA485056 data... | reverse complement strand
ATATTATATAATAATTATGTTAAAAACGCAACGAATAAATATAAAAAATTGAGAGGTATTTTAAAAATACCTCTCAATTTTATGCGTTTTTCAAATCGTTTGAATGCAAAACGATAGGTCTGCGCTTTTTATTTGTTCTGATAAGCGGCTTTGCTCCGTTTTTAACACAATCTTCGGTGATAGTTACGCTCTCGATTGTAAAATCAGATGGAATTTCATACATAAGCTCGTTTAAAATTCCCTCAAAAACTGACCTCAATCCCCTTGCGCCGGTTTTTCTCTCCAGCGTAACGTCTGCGATTGCGTCAAGTGCCTCCGGCATAAACTCAAGTTTTACATCGTCCATTGCAAACAATTTTGTATATTGGTTGACAATGGAATTTTTAGGTTCTGTCATAATTCTTACAAGTGATTCTTTATCTAAATCCTGAAGAACTGAAATGACGGGAATTCTGCCGATAAGCTCCGGAATTAAGCCGTATTTAACAAGGTCGTGTTGATTAACATTACTCATAATATCTTTCAAATCAACCTTGTTTTGCTCAAGTTCCGAGGCAAAGCCGAGGGAATTTCTGCCGAGGCGCTTTTCAACGATTTTTTCAATACCGTCAAAAGCACCGCCGCAGATAAACAAAATATTTGTAGTATCAATTTGAATAAAATCCTGTTGAGGATGCTTTCTGCCGCCTCCGGGAGGAACATTTGACACGGTTCCTTCAAGAATTTTAAGAAGTGCTTGTTGAACACCCTCTCCGCTGACATCGCGGGTAATAGAGCGGTTTTCGCTTTTGCGTGAAATTTTGTCTATCTCATCGACATAAATAATTCCGCGCTGTGCCTTTTCAATATCAAAATCTGCCGCTTGAATAAGGCGAAGCAAAATGTTTTCTACATCTTCACCGACATATCCCGCTTCTGTAAGAGTAGTTGCATCGGCAATTGCAAACGGTACATTAAGAATGCGTGCAAGCGTTTGCGCAAGCATAGTTTTTCCAACACCTGTCGGACCCAAAAGCAAAATGTTGCTTTTTTGAAGTTCAACATCGTTATCGCCGCCGTAAAAAATACGCTTATAGTGATTGTAAACGGCAACAGACAAAACCTTTTTTGCCTCATCCTGACCGACAACATACTCATCAAGCTTATTTTTTATATCAATAGGCTTTGGCAAAACCATATCGGGAGCCTGCTTGTTTTCAGAGCGTTTCGGAGCACTGTCAGCCGAAATTAAATCGTAGCAAAGAGAAATACAATCATCGCATATAAATACGCCCGGTCCCTCTATTAACTTGTTAACCATAGACTCACTTTTGCCGCAGAACGAGCATCTTGCGACATGTGAATTAGATTCATCCCTGCCCATTAAACAGTAGCCCCTATCTCTTTTCGATTACCTTATCAACCAAGCCGTATGCACATGCCTCTTCTGCAGACATCCAATTGTCACGGTCTGTATCTTTGACAAGGGTTTCATAATCCTTACCTGTATTTTGTGCAAGAATTCTGTTGAGTTTTTCCTTTGTTTTAATAAGGTTGTTAGCCGCAATTTCAATATCGGTAGCCTGACCCGTAAGTCCATTGCCGCCGACAAGCGGTTGGTGAATCAAAATTTCACTGTTAGGAAGAGCAATTCTCTTGCCTTTTGTGCCGCTTGAGAGCAAAAATGCACCCATACTTGCAGCCATACCGACACAAATTGTCGAAACATCGCATTTAATGTATTTCATTGTATCGTAAATTGCAAGACCTGCGGTTACTGAGCCGCCCGGTGAATTAATGTAAAGCGAAATATCCTTTTCGCTGTCCTGACTTTCAAGGAAGAGAAGCTGTGCAACAACCAAAGAAGCGCTTGTATCATCTACTTGGTCGGACAAAACAATAATTCTGTCGGAAAGAAGTCTTGAAAAAATATCAACACTGCGTTCGCCCGAGCTTGATTGCTCGATTACATATGGCATTGATGGCATTATAATCACATTCCTTTATAATTGAAAATATTAATTAAACATAAATTAAGCTTTTTTTGCGCTGTTAACAATCAAATCAACAGCTTTCTTTGTTGTAACATCCTTAGCAATTTGATCCTGCGGAACAGCAGCCTTAATCTTGTCTGCCTCCATATCGTATTGAGCGGCAAGTTTGTCGATTTCAGCATTGATTTCGTCCTCTGTTGCCTCGAGTTTTTCAGCCTCTACGATAGCGTCAAGAGCGATTTGTGTCTTAACCTGTTGCTTTGCACCGTCCATAAACTGTGCCTTGAATTGCTCTTGTGTCTGACCCAAATAGCCGAGGTATGTATTAAGGTCGATACCCTGCATTTGAAGTCTGTATGCGTAATCCTGAATCATCTCGTCGCATTTTTGGTCAAACATGCACTCAGGAATTTCAACTTCCATATTGTCGCAAACCTGCTCAAGAAGCTGATTTTCGAAATCAGTGTTAGCACTGGCTGTCTTTCTGTCGGCGATTTGCTTTTTAAGATCAGCCTTAAGTTCGTCGAGTGTATCAAACTCGGAAACATCTTTTGCAAAATCATCATCAAGTTCAGGAAGTTCCTTTGACTTGATTTCGTGGATTTTACATTTGAATACAGCATCCTTGCCTGCAAGTTCCTCTGCATATTCTTCAGGGAATGTTACATTAACATTAAACTCTTCCTCTGATTTGTGGCCTACAACCTGCTCTTCAAAGCCCGGGATGAATGAACCTGAACCGAGTTCAAGCGGATAGTTTTCACCCTTACCGCCTTCAAAAGCTACACCGTCAACAAAGCCTTCAAAGTCGATTTCTGCTGTGTCGCCCATTTCGGCTGCTCTGTCTTCTACGGTTACAAGACGGCTGTTTCTGTCCTGCATATTCTTAAGTTCTTCGGCAACATCATCATCAGTAGCCTCTGTATCGAGCATTTTTGCTTCAAGTCCCTTATATTCGCCGAGTTTAACCTCAGGATAAGTAGTAACTTTCATTTTCATTTCTACGCCCTCGGCTTTGCTCATAACCGGTACATCGAGATCGAACGGCTGACCGACAACCTTAAGCTCTGCCTCGTCAATAGCTGACTGAACAGCGTTTGGATATACAATCTCAAGAGCCTCTTCATAGAATGCGCCCTCGCCGTAAACCTTTTCTACCATTCCCTGTGTAGCCTTACCCTTACGGAAGCCGGGAATTTGGATTGACTTTCTTTGCTTCAAATAAGCTGATTTGCAGGCATCAGCAAATGTTTGAGCGTCAACTGTAACTTCAATTTCATAAGTATTTGTATCAACTTTATTAGATGATTTAAGTGCCATAATTATGACCTCCGTATTCCTAATTTTTTATCATCAAGCACGCATTATAACATAGTTACCGAAAAAAAACAACATTTTTGTTAATTTATTTATATATAGGCAACATATATGCATTATAATAAGTGCTTTTTATTTAATTTAGAACTCTTTGTCGGATGAAATAAGCTTTGGTGTGAATTTCAGTCTGTCACACGAAATCAAATTAAAATCTATTCCCTCAATCTCGCCTTCAACGGCATATTTTACAGCCATACCGTGAAGATGCCCATAATAGCATTTTTTTATACCGTATTCTTTGAGCAAATTTAAAATTTCTCTGCATTCGCTGTTAACGGTTACCGGCGGATAATGCAAAAAAACGAGTTTTTGCTCGCATTCGGCACTGTCTAACGACATTTTCAGTCTGTTGACTTCCCTGTTTAAAATTTTTTCGTCATGCTCCTCGTCGGATTCAAACATCCAGCCGCGGCTTGCGCAAACAGATATATTATTTACGGTGTATGAATTATTATGAAGTATTTTTATCGAGTCAAATTTGTTTGATTCGATAAATTTATTCATTTTTGTTGCCGTATTCCACCAATAGTCGTGATTGCCCTTAACAATTATCTTCCTACCGTTCAGTTTATTCAAAAAATCAAAATCCGCAACAAGCTCATCAAAATTCATTGCCCAGCTTATATCACCGGCGATTACAACAGTGTCATTGTCGGTGACGATATTGTTCCAATTTTTTTCAAGCCGCTGAACATAATCGTTCCATCCCGGGAACGAATCCATCGGTTTATTTGTTCCTAATGACAAATGAGTGTCTGCAATTGCGAATAATGACATGAAATCTCCTGAATAAATTAATGAAAAATACCGAAAATATAAAAAGAAGGGAGTGAAATTGAATGAATAACGAAATTAAAGGAATCTCCTGTGTAGTTAAGAATTGCGTTCATCACGATTCATCCGATTGCTGCACAGCAGACCATATTGAAGTGGGTAATCAGTCAGCTAAAAAAACGACGGAAACAAACTGCTGCACATTTGAGTGTTGCAGTGACTGCAATTGCAGATAACAAATAAAAGCAAACCGGCGGGACAAGTAAAATGCTTGCTCCGCCGAATTTTATTTTTTAGAGGTTTAAGAGTTCAAAAACCATTTTGCTCATATTTTCTTTATCGCAAACATTTGTAAAACGGATTTCTTTATCTTTAAGTGTCTTAAGAGGTGTCGGAATTGCCGCACCGGTTTCCTTATTAAGCTCGTCAACCATCTCAAATTCGTCAAGCTCGGGAGTCTTACCACCAAGAACAGCACTCAAAACGCTCTTTGAAAATTTATACGGTGACGCAGTTGAATCAATAACTGTCGGAACATCGTCGCCGGTTTCCTTTACATAATTTTCATAAACCTTAACTGCGACAGCCGTGTGTGTATCACAAAGATAATGATATTTATCAAACATTTCCTTGATCGTATTGTCAACGGATTTTTCGTCACAGCATCCTGCATCAAAAAGTGATTGAATATTGCCGATAAGCGTATTGGATACAACATACTCACCCTTTGAATTGAGGCTTGCCATAAGTTCGCGAACAAGACTGTCATCCTCTTTGCTCATATGATACAAAAGTCTTTCAAGATTTGAAGAAATCAAAATATCCATTGAAGGAGATGTAGTCGTATAAAATTTTCTGTTTTTATCATATTTGCCCGATTTGAGGAAATCTGTCAAAACATTGTTTGAATTTGATGCGCAAACAAGTTTTTTAATTGGCAATCCCATATTTTTTGCATAATATGCGGCAAGAATGTTTCCGAAGTTACCTGTCGGTACAACAACATTAATTTCATCTCCGAGAGCAATTTGACCCTGATCGAGCAAATCACAGTAAGTTGAGAAATAATAAACGATTTGCGGAACAAGTCTGCCCCAGTTAATGGAGTTTGCGGACGAGAACATCATATTCTTCTTTGCAAGCTCTGCTTTAATATCGTCGTTTGTAAAAATTGACTTAACTGCGCTTTGTGCGTCATCGAAATTACCGTTGATTGCACAAACGGAAACATTGTCGCCCTCTTGTGTTGTCATTTGGAGCTTTTGCATCGGGGACACACCGTCAACAGGATAAAATACAAGAATTTTTGTATTGTCAACATTCTTAAAACCTTCGAGTGCTGCCTTGCCGGTATCGCCTGATGTTGCTACAAGAATAACGATTGTTTTGCCGTCTGCAGTCTTTTTAGCGGATACAGTCATAAGGTAAGGCAAAAGCTGAAGTGCCATATCCTTAAATGCACAAGTAGGACCGTGCCAAAGCTCGAGAATATTTTCATTTTTATTAATATGAACGGTCGGAGCGATTTTATCCGAAGAAAACTTTGACGCTTCATATGCGCCCTCAACGCAATAATCAAGTTCTTCTTCCGTGAAGTCTGTCAAAAATTCTTTAAGAACTGTTTTTGCACGCTCTGTATATGGCATCGAAACCATTTTACCGATTGAATCAAGTGAAAAATGCGGAAGTTCGCAAGGAACGAAAAGTCCGCCCTCCTCGCTGATGCCCTGTGCAATTGCCGTTGCGGCTGATACTCTGATAGATTTATCTCTTGTAGAAGTGTATTGCATAATATTGTCTCCTAAAATTTGTTACATAGTATTTTATACTAAAGTGAAGGCATTTTCAAGGTGTTTGAGTGATTTTATTTTATTATTTGAGGAATAAATTTCAATAACATCAAATCGCGGCTGTAAATCCGTGGGATTATTTGCCAAATATAATTTAGCCGTTGCGATAATTTTATTCTGCTTAGCCTTGTCAACAAACTCTGCAGGTGTGGCAATCGAGTTAACATCGCGCTGCTTTACTTCGACGAAAACAAGATAACTTTTGTTTTTCACAATTATGTCAATTTCACCGAACCGTGATTGAAAATTGCTTTCAACAAGTTTATATTTATGCTTAATCAAATAATTGGCGGCATATCTTTCGCCTAATTTTCCGAGTGAGTTCATCTGTTTTCATACCACTTTTTCAAAAACGACCGTCTGTGTATTTCGCAGGGACCGTATTTTTCAAGCATTTCGTAATGCAGTTTTGTACCGTAGCCTTTATGCTTTTCGAAATGATATTGTGGATATTTTTTCGCAAGTTCAAGCATATATCTGTCACGCGAAACCTTTGCGAGAATTGACGCAGCGGCAATGCTTTCGCAAAGTGCGTCACCATGGATAAGCGTTTCGCCGGGTATGTCAAGCGGCGGAATTCTGTTGCCGTCTATAATTGCAAAGTCCGCTTTATTCTTTAATCCGTCAACAGCTCTTTTCATTGCAAGAAATGTTGCCTGAAGAATGTTAAGCTCGTCAATTTCCTTTTCGGAGGCTGTCGCGATGCAAAAATCCCGAGCCTCATTTATTATGACATCAAAAAGCATTTCACGCTTTTTTTCACTGATTTTTTTTGAATCGTTGACACCGTCAATAATACATCCGCGAGGCAAAACAACGGCGGCGGCATAAACAGGTCCGGCAAGCGGTCCCCTGCCTGCCTCGTCAACTCCGCAAATTGCGGTATATCCTTTGTCGAAGGCTTCATTTTCATATGCAAGCCAATCAAAATTTTCATTATTCATCAATTGGTAATTCAAGGGTAATTCTGCCCAATTTTCCTCCTCTGAATTCGTCGGCTACGATAACGGCGGCTCTTTCATAATCAATTTCTCCGCCCTTTATCAAAAATCCGCGTTTTTTGCCTATCATCTCAAGAATTTCCCATCCCTGAAGTCCTGAAATACCGCTGATTTTATATCTGTCCTCAATTGCCTGCGGTCTTGTTGCGGCAAGTGATTCAAGCAGTCGGCATGCAAGCGTTTCTTTATCGGTTACCTCATCTTTAACTGAGCCGATAAATGCAAGTTTGTCCCCTACCTCAGGATCATCGAACTTCGGCCAAAGAACACCGGGAGTATCGAGAAGTTCTATTCCGTTTCCGACAACAAACCACTGATTTTGTCTTGTAACGCCTGCCTTATCTGCAACTTTTGCTTTAGCGTTTTTACCCATTCTGTTAATAAATGATGATTTGCCTGTATTCGGTATTCCGACAACCATCAATCGAAGCGGCTTTCCGCTCATGCCTTTAGCATAGTTTCTTTCAATAACAGACTTAAGCGCTTGCTTAACAAGGCTGTCAAAACTGTTTAAACCCTTACCTGTTCTGCAATCGACTGCGGCGGCATGAAATCCTTTATCTCTGAAATATTTAAGCCACATTGATGTTGCCTGCGAATCGGCTACATCGCATTTATTGAGCAAAATAATGCGCGGCTTTTTTTGAATAATTGAATCAAGCTCGGGATTACGCGAGCTTACAGGTATCCTTGCGTCAACAATTTCAACGACGCCGTCAACAAGATTAAGTGACTCTTTAATGAGTCTCCTTGTTTTTGCCATATGGCCCGGAAACCATTGAACGTTTTGTTTTATAAAATCAGGCATAATTTACCTACCTTTTCTTTCACTAATAACATAATACCAAATCACGGCAATGTTTTCAACAACAAAAAATGCTCCGAGCGGTCGCGCGGAGCATTTTATAATTATTTTGCCTCAACGGCGATACAATCGTCAAGTGCTTTGATAATTGCATCCTTATCCATATTTCTGCCGATAAATACAAGTTTGTTGACTCTGTCGCCGTAAACCGGGTGCCAAGCCTCCGCAATATCGGGGTTCATTTGGAGAATTTGTTTTCTTTCATATTCAGGGAATGCGGCAATCCATTTGCCGTCATCAGTAGCTGTCTTTTGCTTACCGCTCTGTTCAAAGATATATGCGGTTTGGGGATCGTCTGCAATCCAGAACAAGCCTTTTGCTCTGATAACTTCTTTAGGCCATTTTGCAAACACAAATTCCTCAAACTTTTGCTTTGAAAACGGCTTTACATTTTGATAAACAAATGTTCCGATACCGTATTCCTCTGCTTCACCCTCATCGTGGTGGTGATGGTGATGATGGTGTCCGTGATGCTCATGCTCCTCGTGTTCATCATGATTGTGTTCATGCTCGTGATGATGTTCCTCGTGCTCATCATGATCCTCGGAATTTTCGCCCTCACCCTGCATAGCCTGAATCCAGCCTGCACTTTCAAGGATTTTTTCATAATCGAATCTGCCGGTTGAAAGAATATCGTCAACATCAACATTGCCGTACGTCGTTTCGATAATTTTCGCTTTAGGCTGAAGCGCTTTGATAACCGAAATAACATTTTTCTTTTCCTCGTCGGTAACGAGATCGGTTTTGTTCAAAACAATTGTTGTGCAGTATTCTATTTGCTGAACAAGAAGATTTTCAATATCCTCTTCGTCCATATTTTCGTTCAAGAGTGCATCACCGCAACCAAATTCGTCAGCCATGCGCTTTGCATCAACAACCGTAGTAATGTTGTCGAGATAAGCAACAGCAGGAAGATTAACGGTTTCATCGGTACCGTCAAGCATACAAATTGAGCCTGCGATTGGACCCGGCTCGCAAATACCCGATGCCTCAATCAAAATATAATCAAACTTTTTGCTTTGCGCAAGACTGATGATTTGTTTCATCAAATCAACCTTCAGCGTACAGCAAATGCATCCGTTTGAAAGCGGAACAAGATTTTCGTCCTTTTGAGTAACATTGCCGCCTTTTTGAATAAGCGACGCATCAATATTAACTTCTCCGATATCATTTACTATAACAGCAACCTTGTAGCCCTTTTGGTTAGACAACACCTGATTTAAAAGGGTTGTTTTACCCGAACCTAAATAGCCGGTCAAAAGAGAAACAGGAATAAGTTTTTTCTTATTTAACATATTACATAACCTCCTTATCGGTTTGCACTGAATATCGTATCACTAAAATGTAAAAAAATCAACAACAAACTGTTAACATTAAATTCTTTATACTATCTCTTAACATTAAACAAAGGCAGGATTAACCTGCCTTTAAAATCAAGTTCTATTTCTTTTTTGAAGAAATTTTGCTTTCGGTTTTATTTATAAGCTTTTTAATATTCTCTCTGTGCGCAATGAATACTATAATTGCAAATACAAGTGCTATCACTGTGAGCAACGCACTTTTGTAAAAAACAAAAATAAATACAGGATAAAAAAATGCCATTACAAGCGAGCCGAGGCTGACATATTTTGTGATTAATACAACAAGTATAAACATTGCAAGCAAAATCAAAGCAATTCGCCAATCAATCATAAACACCATGCCGCCGCTTGTAGCAACGCCTTTGCCGCCCTTAAAATTAAAGTAGCAAGGGAATATGTGACCCAAAACAGCAAACAAACCTGCAAACGATTTGATGATTATATTCGTATTATCGGCAAAAATCGAATATGCCGAAAGCTCACCCTCAGAAATAATAAGTTTTGCAATCAAAATTGCAACCATTACCTTTGCCATATCGCCGACAATAGTTAGCACCGCCATTCCTTTGCCGTAATTTCTGAGCATATTTGTTGTGCCGGCATTGCCGCTTCCTTTGGACCTGACATCCTCATTTTCAAACTTTCGAGATAAAAGAACACCGAAATTCAAGCTTCCGAGTAAATACGAAATAACGGCAATCAAAATCAATTTTAAAGCACACATCATTTGCTGCCCTCTCCTCTTTCTCTGACGATAAATCTAATCGGTGTTCCGTCAAGACCGAAAATATCTCTTATCTGATTTTCCAAATATCTCTGATATGAGAAATGAAAAAGTTCCTTATTATTAACAAAGAAAACGAATGTGGGCGGACGGGTAGACGCCTGTGTCATATAATAAATCTTAAGGCGCTTGCCCTTATCAGTCGGCGGCTGAACTCTTGCAGTTGCAACAGAAAGCACTTCGTTGAGTTTGCCTGTTGAAATACGCATAGAGTTTTGGGAGTGGACATAGACAATCATTTCATAAAGTTTATCAATACGCTGACCGGTTTTAGCCGAAATAAACATTATCGGCGCATATGTCATAAACGAAAAGTCAACAGCGAGTTTATCCCTAAACTCTTTCATGGTGTTGCCGTCCTTTTCGACAGCGTCCCATTTATTTACGGCGATAATACAAGCCTTGCCCTGCTCAATTGCAATACCTGCAACTTTGGAATCCTGCTCTGTAAAGCCCTCGGTTGCATCAATCATAATAACACAAACATTTGCGCGCTCAACAGCCATTCTCGCACGAATTATGCTGTATTTTTCAATATCGTCGTTTACTCGACTTTTTCTGCGCAAGCCGGCTGTGTCGATAAAATTAAACTTGCCGTAGCTGTTTTCGATGAATGTATCCGTGGTGTCCCTTGTTGTGCCTGCAATATCGGAAACAATGGCACGGTTTGTGCCGCTGATTTTATTTACAAGCGAGGATTTGCCGACATTTGGCTTACCGATGATAGCAACGCTTATTACTTCGTCATCGTCTTCCTCGTCATCTGCATTTTCAGGGAAAAATTTTACTACTTCGTCAAGCAAATCACCTGTACCGTGACCGTGTGTAGACGAAACTGCAATAGGGTCACCAATACCTAAATTGTAAAATTCATAAAATTCGGGATCCGGCGCACCGATGCTGTCGCACTTATTAACGCACAAAACAACGGGCTTGCCGCTTTTTAATAGCATTGAGGCTACATCCTGGTCGGAGGCAACAATGCCGCATCTCAAATCAACAACAAGTATAATAACATCCGCCGTGTCAATGGCAATTTGTGCCTGACTTCTCATCTGTGACAAAATAACATCATCGGTGTTAGGCTCAATACCGCCTGTATCAACAAGCAAAAAATGATGGTTGAGCCATTCGCAATCGCCGTAAATTCTGTCACGTGTAACACCGGGTTTATCGTCAACAATTGAGAGTCTTGTACCTATTAATTTGTTAAACAGTGTTGATTTGCCGACATTCGGTCTGCCGACAATTGCAACTACAGGCTTAGACATTGCAAAACCTCCAATCATAAATCATAACAAGAAAGGCGGCTGATTAGAGCCGCCTTGCCGGTTTATTTATTAAACAAATTAGTCCTTGCTGATTACTTGCTTGCCGTTATAATAACCGCAGCTTGGGCATACCTTGTGAGGTACAGTGTATTCAGAACAGTTAGGACATTTAACGAGTGTAGGAGCGTTGAGCTTCCAAACACTTGAGCGTCTCTTATTCTTTCTTGCTTTTGAAGTTCTTCTTGCTGGTACTGCCATTTTAATTTCCTCCTTATTATGAAAACAAGTTAGTTTAATTATTCTTCATCAAGCAACTGCAAAAGCGCCGCCATACGAGGATCGACATCCTTTTTGCAATCGCATTTTCCGAAATTTAAGTTTTTGCCGCATTTGGGACAAAGACCTTTGCAATCGTCTTTACATAACATCTTTTGCGGTAAAAATAATTGTATTTCCTGATATATCAAATCGTCCAAATCAAGAACAGCATTTTCGAGAACGATATAATTATCATAATCATCATTTTCGTTTTCCATTCTCGGGACAACTGTTTTGTGAATATCAAAGGAAAAGTTTTTTTCAAATTCTTCGGCGCATCTGTCGCAGATTCCGAAGAAATCAAACTTAACATTAAGGTCCAAATAAGCAACATCGGCTTTACAGTATGCTTTACCCTTGACGTCTGCACCATGTTTGAGTGGTTTATAGGTGCTGTATTCAAAATCATCAAAATCGAAATGAGTATCAACATTGATGACATCGTCACAAGAATTAAACAAATTTGTAAAGTCTATTTGCATATAATTCACCTCAAGTTGCACTTTTAGTATTATATATACAAGAACGAGTTTTGTCAATAGAAAAATTTAAAAAAATAAGCACACCGACAACGTCGGTGTGCAAAAAATGATATTTTAATTAAGCTTCTTCACAGTAATCAAAGATTTCAACCGGTAAATCTTCCTTATCGCAGCTGAGTGTGAAGTAAAAATCAACATCGCTTGCTTCGCTCAAAGCAGAAAGCATATCGAAGAATTGAACAAGCTTTTCATAATCACGGCCGACGATTTTGAATGTTGCGTCAACAAGAATGTCTGTAACATCATAGTTGCCTGCGCAAATTCCTGCAAGGAATCCGTAGAAAGCCTTGTGACCGTTGATGGCATATGTTTCTGTCTCTAAAAGACGAGCTTTTGATGAAACATCATATGTAAGCTTCGGCTCTTTTTCGATACAAACAATGTTGCCGTCTGAATTTTCGACACAAGAATTAACAAGGTCGATAAGTCTTTTGGTCTTTCCGGCGCCTTTGTTACCGATAATAAGTTTAATCATGTTTATTCCTCCTGAATAGGTAAAATATCTTTTTCAACTATATAGTATCATAAACCCAATTGTTTTTCAAGGTTTTCTTTTTCACTTTCATAACCGGGCTTACCGAGAAGCGCAAACATATTCTTTTTGTAGCTTTCAACACCCGGCTGATTGAACGGATTTACACCGAGAATATAGCCTGAAACAGCACAAGCCTTTTCAAAGAAATAAATGAGATAACCAAGTTCTTCTTCACAAAGTTTATCGGATTCAACAATAAGATTGCCAACTCCGCCGGCTGTGTGAGCAAGAAGTGTGCCCTGTCTTGCCTTATCGTTTACATAGCTCATCTTTTTGCCTGCGAGGAAGTTAAGGCCGTCGATATTGCCCTCCTGCTCGTCAATAACAAAATCGTTATCTGTTGTATTGAATTTAACAACGGTTTCAAACATCAATGAGCCGCCCGATTCCTGAATATATTGACCGAGTGAATGAAGATCGGTTGAAAATACACAGGATACCGGGAAAAGTCCCTTACCGTCTTTGCCTTCACTCTCGCCGAAGAGCTGTTTGAGCCATTCATTGAACATAGCCATGCTCGGCTCATACGAAACAAAGCATTCGCACTTTTTACCCTTGTTGTAGAAACAGTTTCTTACTGCCGCATATTTAAGGCAAGGGTTTTCTTCAAGATTTTCACTGCAAAGCTCGTTTTGTGCATTTCTTGCACCGAGCATAAGTTTATCAATATCAATTCCGGCAACGGCAATCGGCAAAAGACCAACCGCTGTGAGAACGGAATATCTGCCGCCGACATCATCCGGTACGACAAATGTTGCATATCCCTCTTCGTCTGCAAGACTCTTAAGAGTTCCCTTTGCCTTATCTGTCGTGCAGAAAATTCTTTTAGCAGCTTCTTCTTTGGAATACTTTTTGTTAACAAGCTCTCTGAACACTCTGAAAGCGATTGCAGGCTCTGTTGTAGTGCCGCTCTTTGAAATTACATTAACGCAAATATCCTTGCCCTCGCAAAGCGAAACAATTTCGTTGAGCGATGCGGGACTGATAGAATTACCGATAAAATAGATTTGCGGAGTATCCTTTTTCAAAAGGTTGTAGTTTGATGATTTTAAAGCTTCGATAACGGCTCTTGCGCCCAAATATGAACCGCCGATACCGATGACAATCAAAACATCGCAGTTGTTTTTGATATATTCTGCCGATTCCTTGATTTTTGCAAATTCTTCCTTATCGTAATTTGTCGGAAGGTCAACCCAACCCAAAAAGTCGTTGCCCTCTCCCGTCTTATTCATTAAAGTATTCATTGCCTCAACAGCTTTTGGTGCCATAGCGTCAATATCTGCCTTTGTGACAATATTTTCTGAATACTTTGATTCAAAATTCAAAGCCATTTTTAAACCTCTTTTGTTCACAATAATATAAATTTGTCTGTTATTCTACATCAATCGGCAAAAAAAATCAATAACTATTTATATAACAATTAAATATTTAACAAAATGTTCTTAAATATGAAATTGAAAGTTATTTTTTCAACACTGTCGGGAGAAACAAGATTTATCCTTGAAATTTCCTTGCCGTCACATGTCACGGCAATGTTTCCGAGAATGTCGCCTTTTTTGATCGGTGCTGCGACTTCTTCCTTAATACTATACTTGTATTCAATATTTTTTGCTCCTTTTTTCACTAATACCGCATTTACATCGGTTTGTAAAACGGGCGTTATTGATTTTTTTGTGCCGAGTTTTATATTGACAGAGGATATTTTTTTACTGTCTGTTTTTGGCTCAACAAGTTTATATTCGGCAAAGCCCTTATCAAGAAGATATGAGGCTGTGTCAAATCTATCATCACTTGTTTTGGCACCGAGAACTACGGCAACGAGTGACATTCCGTCACGCTTTGCTGTCGCACTGACACAAAATCCGGCTTTCGATGTTGTTCCTGTTTTAAGCCCTGTTATACCGTTATAAGTATTAACCAATTTGTTTGTATTATTAAGTTCTGTTTTTCCTCCTCTGAGGGAGTCGAGCCACACCGTCGAATATTTCGTTATTATTTTATGTTTCATAACCTCTCGTGAGATTACCGCAAGGTCATATGCTGAGGAATAATGATTCTTAACCGAATCGTCAAGGCCTGTGCAATTTTCAAAATTTGTATTCTTTAACCCCAATTGACTTGCGCGCTCATTCATCATATCGACAAATCCCGAACTTGAACCTGCAATATACTCACCGAGAGCCGTGCAGGCATCATTTGCACTTGCTATGATAACCGCTTTCAATAATTCCTCTACAGTCATTTTCTCGCCAACCTCGAGCCAAATTTGAGATCCGCCCATTTTCATTGCATTTTTTGATGCCGTCGCTTTGTCATTAATTTTTATTTTTCCGCTGTCAAGCGCCTCGACTGTCAACAATATTGACATTACTTTTGTCACTGACGCTGGGTAAACTTTCTTGTCTTTGTTTTTTTCATAAAGCACATCGCCGGTGTCAAGACACATTAAGACAACACTTTCTGCTTTAACATTTTCATCATTTTTTGAGGCATAAGCGCAAACCGGGATTGACAACGCAAATAATACGGCTAATACAAACACTGCTAATTTTTTCATAAATATCACCACTAAATATTATTCAAAAAAAGTTGTAATAATGATTACGA
>ERZ1035032.1376-NODE-1376-length-15267-cov-9.692282_pt1 | contig 15267 bp, 12 predicted proteins | sample MGYA00520693_ERZ1035032 | MGnify/ENA primary metagenome ERZ1035032 (study PRJEB33766, sample SAMN09781740) | gut metagenome | biome: gut microbiome | host: Homo sapiens | place: Madagascar | study: EMG produced TPA metagenomics assembly of the PRJNA485056 data... | reverse complement strand
TGCAGCCTGCACGGTAAGCACTTAAGACACCGTTAGGAGAATCCTCCACCGCCACGCATTGCTTGGGTGACAGCCCCAATTGTTTGCAAGCGTAAAGATAAATGTCCGGAGACGGCTTACCTTCCTCTACCATGGTAGCACAGATCAATTTTTCAAAGTAAGGTCTGATCCCTGTAAGCGTCAGATATTTTTCGGTCCGCTCCAGATCCGTTGCCGTGGCAACAGCTGTGGTAATGTGTCTCTTTTTCAGATCTTTCAGGAGTTCTACAGCACCGGGCTTGCATTTGATGCCATCCCGGTCCAGTGCTTCCTCCATCAATTCTTTTCGTTTATTCCGCACGGCATAATAATCAAATTCCTCGCCGTACCAGTCCTTAAGCTGTCTGGGGGCAAAAGGCCTTCCAAGACTACGCATCGTCAGTGCCTGCTCATCCGTCATCGTATAGCCGTAAGCCTCCAATGCCTTCGGCCAGAAAATACGGTAATATTTTTCGGTATCGATCAACGTACCATCCATATCAAAAATAACTGCCTGGATCATAACTGTCCCTCTGTATCATCCATCTGCCCGGCGACCTCCGCTGTTTCTGTATTTTCTGCGGCGTTATCCTCTGTCCGATCACGGTCTGCACTGCCTGAAGCTTTTTGGGTTTTTTTGTCACGCTTTTCCTGTCTACGCTTTTTCCTGCGTTTTGCCATCTTTTTCACAAGTAATACAATCAGCAGTATTCCCACAGCTACTCCGATGATGCCAATTACGATCATCCGGGTATGGCTGCCTTCTGCCTCCGCGATGCGGAAGCTGCCGGGTACCTCCATGGTGAACTGTCTGTAGCTGCCGATCACCGTAGATTCCACTTCTCTGTATTCGCCGTCCTGTTCTACCAAGACCACAGTATTGTCGGCATCCTCACAGTAGACACGTAAGGTTGCTTCTCCGGTATAGTCCGGTGCGTCCTCTTTCATGGAGTTGGTCATGGAGACCTTATATGTGTCCCCCTCTATCTGCAGATGCAATGCAGCATTCGGATAGAAGTTACCCTCTGCCATGACCAAAGGTTTGTTGGCATCATTTTTCTCTGCGGAAGCAATGGATGCTGTCCACTCCTCATACTCCGCTTCCAGTACACGATTACCGGTAATATAACTGAAATCATAATCCGGCCATACACCGTAATAGCCTTCCTTCTCCGGCACTTCCGGAATCTGATCTGCAGACAGATAGTCTCCGTAATTACATTTATAGGAAGCCACTTCCTCGCCATCTGCCAGGAAAGTAATCGTAAACTGCGAAAAAGCTTCCGGAACTCCATCCTTTGCGCAAAGTTCCTGATAGGACAACGGGGTTGCACCACCCTGATAACCAATGCCGTCTACACCGCCGACACCGCCTTCTACATAATAATTGCCGTACAGGCTGCCGTCATCACTGACTTTACCTGCAATGCTGCCCTGATTTTCTCCGGACATATCCAGATCATTGTATGCATAACTGTAAAAAATATCGCAGCCTTCTCCGGCGATACCGCCGATATTATTTTTACCGGTGATCCTGCCCATGCTATAGCAGCTGCGGATCGCATAGCTGGCAGATCCGGCAATACCACCCACATCACTGCCTCCGGTACTTTCGATGGGTGCATAGGATTCACAGGAGATAATTGCTCCGTATTCCGCCTTGCCGACGATACCTCCCACGTTATCTTTTTTACCGGTGATATCACCGAAATTGCGACTGTCTCTTACGACTGCCTTGATGGTCTGCTCCACATCGAAGCTCTCCGTTCCGGTCAAGGTGATGTCATCCTCCGGGTCAAAATCATATTCCGTTGCCACCTGTCCGACGATACCGCCGACATTGGTATCCGCCTCTACCGTACCACGATTTACACACAGTGTGACTTTACCTTTTTGGAAGCTGGAGGTGTCATATAATGCTTCTTCGGTTCTCTCAGGTTCTGCCTCACCAGCCTCAGCATCAGGATCTCCGGGGTTCACTTCCCCCTTGCTGGCGGATTCATCCGAAGTATCCTCCACAGAAATCCCCTCGTATCGGAAGAGATCATCGCGGATCTCGCTGACCAGTTTCCGCAATACCCTCGCCTGATCCATCAGCTCATCCATATGTGCGCTGGTATTGTCTGACCCTGCCTGTAATACATCTCCCAACTGACCCAGCTGGTCAAATGCTTTATCCAGGCTCTGATTCAGTGTATCCAGATTATTCTTAATACCACCACTGCGGTCCGTGGATGCACTAACCATATTATCCAGATGCTTCGTGGCATTTTCACCAAACTTTTTCAGAGCTGTTTTATAACTCTCTGTATCATCCGGTACAGAGATCGTAATGTCACCTCCGCTCAGATCATTGCCGCTCAGCGTGATATCGTGTCTGTTGCCGTTATTTTTATCGTTCTCTGCCTGTTTGTTCAGGTCATTATTCAAAACCTTCAGGTCATTGCTGACACCGTTCAGTTCCTGATTATAAATATACCACAAGTCATTCGTGGTTCCGGTAAGGGAATTTCCCGCGCTATTGGCATCCTTCAGATTCGTACTGATACTTTTGGTCAGCGCAGATGCCTGTCTGCTGTAATTGCTGAAATCTTTCTGTGTCGCATCCAGCATATCCAGGAACTTATCTGTCTCTGTGTCCAGTTCTTTCAGTTTATCACTAAGATACTGGATCTCCAGAAAAGGCTCCATCTGGCCTACGATGCCGCCGACATCTTTTCTGCCCTGTACGAAACCTGTATTGGTGCAATTCTGCAGATAACCCTGATGCAGCCTGCCGACGATACCACCGGTGTTGTAACCCACATGCTGGTAACCAATGGCTCCTGAATTGGAGCAGTAATAGATCTTACCATCAGAGATGCCTGCGATACCGCCGGTATCCGTATGAGCAGCCACATTGGAAGTACTGTTGATCTGCTCCAGATTGTCCATGGTAATATCATCCAGTTCATAAGTCACTTCTGTGCTGTAGGTATTGATGCTGCCGCTGTTGCTGCAGTTATTTAAGATTCCGTGATTGTTACCGACAATACCGCCTGCAGAATGGTTGCCAATAACATTTGCATTGGATTCACATCTGCGGATCTCGCCGGTCTCTTCATTCACACCCGCAATGCCACCGACTTCATTATCACCGATCACATTACCGGAAAACTTACAATTCTCAATGCTGCCGTAATTCACCCCGACGATACCACCAACCTGATTCTGGCTTCCGGAGGGAGATATTTCTCCGCTCACCGTGAGATTACGTACTTTGGCACCTTCCTGCACATAACGGAAAAGACCTGCCGCAGAACCATTCCCCGTAATCTTTACATTGGAGATCGTAAAACTATTACCATCGAAGATTCCGGCAAATGTGGGAATACTGAATTCACTTTCCATACTCAGAACGATGTCGTTGTGCAGCACTACTTTTATACCTCTGGACCAGCTGTCCAGCACACAGTTCTCCGCAAGCCTGCGCAGATCCTCCTCCGTGCTGATCTCTACAATTGCATAATCCTGCTCCTGCGCGGTGCTGCTATAACCGCTGCCGCCCTTATACTGTTCATAGGTTAACGTCTCTTCCGCATAGGCGGTTGCCGGTGTCTGCAGCAGTAATGCCGCTCCCAGCAGGAAACATAATAATCTCTTACTGTTCATCTTCTGTTCCCTCGCTTTCTGCTGTATGATTTGTACCTGACTCATCCCCCTGCTCCAGGGTCACGACATCCTTGGGGCGCACCACTGCTCCTATCTCACCGTCGATGACACCGATGAAATCACCTTCCAGCACACCATTGACATAACCCTTGATATGACCGTTCATCCGGATCCTTCCGGCAGAAGGCAGCGGCTTCGCCAGATCACGCTTTAAGGTAAATGCCGTCTTCTGAATGATGATATCTCCGATCAGCAGTGTCTGTGGTAATGCCAGCAGTACCAGTAAAATAGAGGTCAGGGTACCACGTCCCAGCGCCAGTCCGATCGCTGCTACCGCTGCGTTGGAAGATACATAACTGATAATGAATCCGGCAGCCACCAGCATGGAACCACTGGTAACAATGGTGGGGAACGCCTGGTTCAGTGCCTCAATGGCAGCTTCTTTGATCGGCATGTACGTCTTCAGATCCATATAACGACTGGTGATAACGATAGCGTAGTCGATTGTCGCGCCCATCTGGATTGCGGAAACTACCAGGTATCCCAGGAAATAAACATTTTCGTTCAACAGATACGGCAGTGAGAAGTTCATCCAGATACTACCCTGAATCGTTACTACCAATAGTACCGGCAAGCCGGCAGACTGGAAAGTGAACAACAGGATGATCATAACGAACAATGCCGTCAGTACAGTGATGATCGTATTATCTGTTGCGAAAGAATCCCCCAGATCCTTATCACTGGTGGCATTTCCGACTAACAGGATATCATCTATATTATAGAACTTCGCCACGGTATTGCGTATCTGATCCAGTGCAGCGCTGGTCTCTTCTCCTTCATAAGGTACATTCAGTTCCAGAACGAAACGAGAATTATCTTCTCCCAACAACTGATCCTTTGCAATCATGATCTTGGAATGTGCGTCCGATAAAGTCTCCTCCAGATCATCATCCAGCGTGATGTTGCCGCTTTCTTTCTGATCATAAATGAACAGGAACATATCGATAAAAGGCACTTCGTAATCGTTGACACCGCTGACCAGAGCCCCGTAATCACTCTGATCCAGGGCATATGCCGAATACAGCATATCCGCCACTTCCACATCCAGATCGATCAACTCTGCAAATTGTCTGGGATTCAGTTTGTCGGTCAGCATGTAACCATCCATAGCTTCAATATTGCCAAGTCCCTGAACGGATTTTACCACATCTAACTTTTCCAGTGCCTTCAGGGTCTGTGCCTCTTTTTCATAATCACCGTTGGGCACAATGACCGCCAGCTGATTCACCATGCCAAATTCCTTATTGACCATGCTGACTGAGAATTTATTCTCGCTCATACTGCTGGATTCCAGTGTATTTACATCATATACATAATTCGCCTTGTTGGACAGAAAAAATGCTGCAATAACACCCACGATCAGTACCGGAGGTACAATGTAACGGGTAGCCACACAGAATTTTCCCACTGCCGTGATCTTCGGTACGAAGCTCTTATGGTGAGTATTGTCGATTGCCTTGGAAAAGGTAAGCAACAGCCCCGGCATCAGGAAGAATACTGCTACCATACTGAAAATAATGGATTTCGCCAGGATAATACCCATATCGTAACCAATCCTGAACTGCATGAACATCATGGCTACCATACCGGAGATCGTGGTCAGGGAGCTGGAAGAAATCTCCGGGATTGCCTTACTCAAAGCTACTATTACAGCTTCTCTGGCATCCTTGTCCTCATGCTCCTCCATAAAGCGGTGTGCCAAAATGATGGCATAGTCTACTGCCAGACCTAACTGCAACACCACTGCGATAGAGTTCGTCACAAAGCTGATAGTACCGAACCAGTAGTTCGTACCCTTGTTCAAAATAGCTGCCACGATAAATGTGGTCAGATATACCGGGATCTCCGCGTAAGTTGTGGAAGTAAATAGCAGCACGGCTACGATAACCACAGCTGCCAGTAGCAGAATAACGATCATATCATTATTCAGGTCATCCGCATCACGCTCTTCCTGACCGATATCGGAAGAATAATAGACATCATAGTCAGACAATGCGTCCAGCACTTCTGTTAAATGCTGCTGTGTGGCTTCCGTATCCGCTTCCTCATCAAAAGTGACAGACAATAAAGCCTCCATGTCATGATAATGATCTTCTGTGTCATCGAAATCCAGCATACTGACACCATCCATTTCTTCCACCTGATCCGCCAGCTTCTGTGCCTCATCAAACGTCACATTACAGATCAGGATCCGGGCGGAACCATAAGTCGTAAATTCCGAATCCATCAGATCCAGTCCCCTTCTGGTCTCTGTCGTATCCGGCAAATATGTAGTCAGGTCATTATTCACTTTGACCTTATTCATGGATAATACGCAAAATATGCATAAAACAATAAAGATCAGATAGAATCCTTTTCGTTTATCTACGATAAGCGTGGCAAGCTTCATCATAAAGGAGTTATCTTTTTTGTCTTTTTCTGTGTTGTCTGCTGCCATAGTTTCCTCCTGCTGTGTCTCTTTTTGTACCCTTATTTTATGTATCTGTTTTGTATGTTTCTAGTTTAAAATGTTTTTCCTGGTCTGTAAAGCATTACTACAAAAATGAGAAAATGTATTACTGTCATTTAATGAACTCGTGTTGATTTTCTAACACAAGCAAAATATAATAATGAGAAAGAAAAAGCAAGGCACAAATTGTGTTTATATGTCTGTTTTTGAACATTTGTATTGGTTTATGTTCATTGTTTTAGAAAAAATTCAGATTTGCATTAGATACGTATTAGATATTATGATCATTTCCCGGAAAGAATGGAGAATTGACGTATGGAAAAAATGGATCGCCGTGTGCGCAAGACCCGCGCCCTGTTACTGCAGGGCTTAGTCAAAATGATGGAAACCCACGATATTCAGGATATTTCCGTCAAAGAACTCACAGAACTGGTAGATATCAATCGCGGAACCTTTTATCTGCATTATGATGATATCTACGATATGCTCCATAAAGTGGAAGATGAAATGTTCCGGGAGTTCAACGAGATCATGGAACAGGAACCGGTAGGTACTTCCACATTGTCCTCTGACGGTCTTCTGTTAGAGTTCTTCCGCTTCTTAGACCGCCACAGAGATCTCGCCAGAGTCATGATCGGTCCCCATGGAGATCTCACCTTCGTTAACCGCCTGAAGGACCAGATCAAAAAGCGCACTCTCCGCTTTCTGGAAAGTGCGCAATCCGATGCTAATTATGAATATCTCTGTTCCTTCATCATTACCGGTTGTGTCGGTGTCGTAGAGACCTGGCTGAAAGAGACCACTCCCCAGTCTCCGGAAGAAATGGCAGGGATTCTGGGCACCATGCTTATGCGGCAGCTTACTTTTGTTCCGGATCCTGCATAGACTGTCCCGGCTGGGTCGGCTCCGGCATACCTACACTTAAAGAGGTCACGATATCGCCATCCAGGAAGAAAGATACGGTGTCGCCTACCTGGAGGTCATCCAGTGTGGCATCCGTTCCGTCAATCGTGATGATCGTATCATCATTGACCGTAATAGTCATAGTGTCACCGCTGAGGGTTAATGTCATCTCATCTAACATATCTTTCTCGGGTTTCTGACCGTCCGGGGCTTCTCCGCTGGGGACTTCTCCAGTGGGTTTTTCGCCGTCAGGAGCCTGGCCGTCAGGCTTTTCACCATTCGGTGCTTCTCCATCCGGAGCCTCCGGCTTCTCTGCCAGCGCAATGGAGATCACATTGCCGTCAATGGCAGTGATCTGACCGAGATAAGATTCCACCTTCTCTTCACTTTTCTCCAAAGCGCTCTGTTCCGTCGTGCTCTGTTCCGTCGTGCTCTCCGATACGATCGTCTCCTTCTGTTCTGCCGATTCACTTGCTGCACTCTCCGTGCCCGCGGATGTCGTTCCTCCGCATGCTGTAAATCCGGTCATCACCATGGCAGCAGTCAACACTGCACACATTACTTTTGTATTCACCTGGGGTAAATTCCATCTTCTCATATTCTCATTCCTCCTGCTCCATTCATTCCTAAAAAACTTATGAACATTTATTTCCCCTTACCTGTCTCTTATGATAAGGGTCATCTGCGAAGGAATTGTGAGAAAAATGTGGTGATTCTGTGAATTTTTCAGGTATGACATTGCTGTCATGTATACTTTGTTGGAAGTGTCACCTTACGTGTCGATTCTTCCGTTTTGTTGTAAATATTGAAGGAATGCGGTACAGCCTTCCAGGACATCATTGTAGGTCGTCCCAAACTCTCCCGTGTACCACGGATCCGAAATGTCCCGCTCCGAGCCGGCATAGGATAAGAGCCTGGCTACTTTCCCATCCGGATCTCCGCCGAATATCCGCAGCATGTTGCGGATATTTGCGCTGTCCATACCGATCAGATAATCATATTCCGCATAATCTGCCTTCGTTACCTGCCTGGCCCGCTTCCCCTCGCAGGAGATCCCGTGCCTGGCAAGCTCCGCCTTCGCCGGCGGATAGACCGGGTTCCCGATGCCGTTCCAAATCTCCTCCGTGCTGGTGGCAGCGGAAGCGATCTGGAAGTGATCGGCGAGATTCGCGTCGGATACCAATTTTTTCATAACAAATTCTGCCATGGGGGAACGACAAATGTTGCCGTGGCAGATGAAAAGCACTCTAATCATAAAATTCTCCTGTTCTGAAATGCCCTGTAATGCCGAGTTTTGCGTTGGTTTATCGGCTTTTCCGGGCATCATCTTTTCTCTTGTTTATAACTACACTTTTTGCAAAATAATGCAAAACGGAGCAATTCAATGCCTTGTGTAGTAGTCAAATCGTAGTCAGTTAAGGGGGTTCAGACTACGGATAAGGGTGTGCATTATTTAACAAAAGGGTGTGCTGAAATCAACACACCTTATTTTTATCATTTCTTGTTCTCACAATAAATTATGAATGTTCTCTTTGATATCATTAATAACAGCATAATTATCATGAACGAAAAAATATATACACATATAGTTAAAATTAGTTTTGCTTTCTCGTCACCCGTAATAATAATTGCTATCGAAAGAATAGATGCAATCAAGGAAAGAATATTTGATGTCATAATAGAAACAAATGTTTCACCGACTACCTGTTTTTCAATTTCATTATCACAATCAAGTTTTCCAACCAAAATAGCTGCAAAGCCAAATAATACAGTGAATACAAATGCAAATACTGTTGTCAAAACCCCTGCTAGTGTATCGTCAATTATACTTCCGAATCCAAACGTAATAATGACTGATAAAACAATCGGGAAAAATATAAAACAAACAATATCCCAAACCGATATCTTATCTGTCTTTGCGTTTTTGAAAACTTGTAATTGTTTTATTAATACTGACAATATCCTTACTTTCTTATTTCCAAAGAGCATCATACACACAATTACCATAGCCATCACAATTAATATAATCTTACTTGGCATACTACACCTCCTCAGATTCTATTATATCCTTATAATAGTCGTCAGCCAATTTTGTAAGTTCTCCTACAAAATCATGTGAAAACCTACAGGCCTCATGAAGGGCATTTGATATATCATGAGCTCCCATAATACTTTCAAACTCATTCCACTTTACCTTTTTATAACGATTTCCAAGTCGAAGTTTAATCTCCGCATCATTATAATCATCGGAATCCTTTAACTCCGCTTTAATTTGAGCAAACGCCTCCGCCTGATCTATTTTACCTGCTTGCATATTCTTAAATACACCTAGTATTTTTTTGTTTTCACTAGCCTCAAGATTTAGTCCCAAATCTCGGATAATATTTTTCTTTTTTGATCCTTTTATATTGTCCGCAACATCAGAAGATTTATCATGCTTAACAAACTGTAATGTGATTTTTGTTGCTGTTGCATCCTTGAGCCCATCTGCCATTGGAATAATCAATTCCATTTCCAGTTTCAAACCTTCCGATTTGATAGCTTTATTAGCAGTTTCTAAAAACACGCTCTTACATCCAGAACCATTTTGTCTATGAAAAATAGCATATAGACCATCTTGGCTCTCATAAATAAAAACATGATGCTCATATAGTGCTGCAGAATCAGAACCAAAATCATACTTTTTCCCAGAGTTTCTTTTTACTACTGTGACAGGTTTTCCTTGCTTTCCAGCACTAGGAACAAGATGCCACATTTTTAACCCCTTTTTTTCTTTTTCTGATATTTTATCTTCATCTAAAATAATTGCTCTATCTGTATTCTCACCAATTGCCAAATTTTTCGTATATGTTTGATAAACATCAATAAAATCGGAAAAAGAATATTCCGGATCTTTTCCCTCTTTTATAGCTTCCCTCTGTTTTTCAAGTAAAGGATTATTTCTCTGAAGATAACTAAATTTACATTTATACGCTGTAAGAGTCTCAATCTTTGCCATTTCATCAACCTTCCTAATGTGTTTTTTACTTATTTTCTTCTCTTGTCTCGCTGTTCTCTATTTCCTTAAGAGAATGTCCATCTTCATCCTTCCAGCTTGTCAAACCATTTGCGCTCTTGCCAATCACAAACATAGCAGCATATGATGGACTGGAAAACAAAACATCTTCTTGAAGAACGCCCTCAACAATACTTACCTTTCGTCTCTGCTCTTTAAGTACTGTTGGAATTGTATCATCATCTTCCACAGCAATGCGACTACCTTGTAGCACAACAAAGCCCTCAGAAGTGCGTATTCCATCTGCTTCAACTTTACCCAATCCTTTGATAGTTCTTTCCAAATGCAGATTCAAATCCTCCAAGTTCTTTTTTCCTCTACTATCGTTAGCAAAAGTTACAGGCTTATTTAATGGTTCAAGAACCTTATATCCTAAAGCACTGATAAGCGTTTTTACATTATCCACAAACTCTTCCATAACAGCAATCTGTGATTCCTTCATAACCGTATTCTTATATGTATTCTTTGTAAGTACGGTATACCTTTTGCATACTCTTGCAATCTCAACAAAACGATTTTCAAGATATCGAATCAGTGCTTTGTTTAAATCTCTGCCAATGAATATTACGGCAGTTGTCCAATAATACTTTTCTTTTTCAGCCTGATAATCTCTAAGATGCTGAACTAATCTTTCTTTTACATTCTCAGCTTCTCCAATATAAACTGAATCAGAGCCATCATCTTCCTTGCAAAAAAGGAAATAAACACCTGCTTGTGTGATATCTTCTCTGTTACATGAAGCTACCTCAATCCTAGGTATCTTTATTGCCTTGCCATTCCAGTTTGATAACTCTGCTGTTATCAAACTATCTGCACTTCCATTTACAAGAAATAATTCTATTGATTTACCATATGACATTTTGTTCATCCTCACATTTGTTAAATTTCAATTTCATCTCGCAGATAAAATAATGTAAGCCTATACTAATTTTATCGGCAATTTTACTATCAACAAACACATCGTTGTATATTCTAAAATCCAAAGGTACCTAGGACTCGCTCAAATGCCAATAACAACTCATAGTATTATTTCTCATACTTTATCGTTCAAAAATGGTTATAAAATCCTCAAGTTATATTATATCAGCCAAGGCATATTTTTACCAGTCAAAAAGGCACCCAAGCTATAAGCCTGAGTGCCACAAATCTATATCAATATTCTATTATCAAACCACCTTGAACATATTCTGTTTCAAAGGCTTATCGTCCTTGTCCGAAAGTCCCATCTCTTTTCTTGCATTTTCCAAGAGCCAGATAATTAAGAGCCTCGGCACATTCAGATGCAGAAAACGCTGTCTCAGAACCCATCTTCTTTGCAAGTTCGGACAGCGTTTTCATTGTATTTACAGATTGCCCGTCAACCGTTGACATGGAATCTTTTGTAATTCCCATTGTTGCCTGCACCTGTGACATGGCAGACTCAAAATTGGCTGCCGTAGTAACTGATGCAGTTCCTAGCGCAGTAACCCCGGCTGTAACGGGTAAAAGTTTCTGTCCGGCAGAAGAAATGTTATCTCCTGTGGTCTTTAACTTTTCTCCGGCTGATGCTATCTTCTGAACTGCGGTTGCTGACTGGTTTGCCTGTGTTTCAAGATTTTTTAAGTCCTGTTCCGTTTCTACGATTTCTCTCTGAAGGGCATCGTACTGTTCTTGGGAGATTTCTCCATTGGCAAGTGCTGTGTTAGCCTGTTCTGCTGCAGTTTTTAATGTTGCCAGTTTTTCTTTGGTTTCACTGACAGCCTCTGCAAGCAGCTTATGTTTCTGTGCTAAAAGTTCCGTATTACCAGGATCCAGTTTCAGCAGTTTATTTACATCCTTAAGCTGTGACTGGGTAGACTTAATCTGTCCGTTCACACCCTTAAGGGCATTCTGCAATTTGGTTGTATCTCCACCAATCTCTACGATAATACCCTGTATTCTGCTTGCCATAGGTTTCCTCCTCTCTCCTAAATTTAGGCATAAAAAATGCTCGGATTTCTCCGAGCATGAAAAAAGCACCAACCCTATATGCGAATTGATGCTTATTAGTTAAAATATAATATCTGTTCTGTCTATAAGTGAAATAATATTTTGCGGTTTCATGTAATAATCTATGTGTTCCGGCTTAGATATTTCTACATCACTTAATAGTCTGTGAATATAATTTTCTTTTCTTTTATCTGATGAAGTAAGTTTACTCTCATCTAACGGAGGAATTTCCATTTTGTTAGCTTCGGAAAATGTTTTCATTATCTCAATCCAAACACTACTTGATAACAATATTGCAAATGAATCTTCTATCCAATACTCGATTTTTGTTTTTCGAAGATTTCGTCCTATCTCTTTTACAGCAAAATATGGTGCAATGTCTTCTATGCCAATCCATATATCAGCGAAACAATAATCATAAACTCCATCTTCAATATTGCGAAGATACTCAACTGCATCAGCTTTTACAATCGTAATTTTATCTTTGTTTTCGAACTGAGGCAAAATACATTTTTCAAATAAATCAATTACACTCTGCTCCAATTCAATTATGGTAATTGACTCAACATCTTCTTTTATGGATGCCATATAAGCAAAATATCCCATTCCACATCCAAGAGTAAGTACTTTTCCTTTTGCATTTTTTATTGGTTTCTCCATTGTAAACACTTCATTAGGCGACACCGACATCCAAGTGCTATTGATACTTTTTTGGAAGATAACTGGATACTTAAACTCTTCTGTAAAGCAACTTACTCGTGGTATGTCAACGCAAAGTTCATCAATTCGCTTTGGAATATTATAAATATCCAATTCATAAGGACTCAAATCATGATATCTCAATTCATAATCGCCATTTGATTGATTAGCAAAATCAATGTTTTTTATATACGAATTTTTATTAAATTCTGCTACATCAAACACTTTACTCTCTGCTGCAATCCAGTTCATAAAGAATTCCATTACTTCTGGTTGAGGCTCTAGGTATGGTCCAACCATTGCTTCTATCATAAGCAACATCATCACTCTATCAACAGAATACTCCGGCATTTCCTTTTGTATCACTATAGCTTCTTTCCTTAGTGCATCTGGATCCTCTGGAACAATTGAATTTGCTGCAATGTTATTTGTAATAATCACATTAACCATAGATGATACTTCTTTTATCTGCATTATCTGCATAAGTTTCTCAGCTATTCGTCTTGTATTTGAAACTTTCAAGCAATCAACTCCTAACAGTTTTTTTCTATTTTACCATTAGGAGTCTTAGTTTTCCATCAAAATCTATCGAAGTCTTCCTGTGTTGCCAGTTCCTTATATCCCTTATAATCATCATTCCCGTGCCTTAAACCTGTTATGGCACATTAAGATTGTTCTGCGATACTTGTCATTAGAATGTTCCGGTTTTGCTCCGTAGAATGCTCCACACTTGCTTCTTAAATTCTTCAAAATTAATATTGGCACCATTTTTTGTTATTCGCATCCATTCAGCATTATCTTGTGAAGACAAATCCACTAGCAACTGTTTTATATTAGTAAAATCCTCTCTTTCATCATCATTATACTTATTATCATCAATTTGCTCTGTTGTAGAAGACTTTACTATATTTGTCTTAAAACCTGAACGTGCTTTTGAATATGATATGCCATAATGCCTAATATCTTCTAAATCATTATTAATGGTTTCTCTATTATTATTTTTATTAGAATAAATCCCCTTTTTCTCTCCTGTTTTTAGTGACTCTCTTTGATGAAAACCTAATTTATGGTTATCTTGATCTCCGTAATATATTCTGAAATCATCATCTTCAATTTTATACTCAATATAATCAAACGGGGTAACAGCTCCCAAATTCAAAAACTCACTTATTGTATCTAAAATTGTAGTTTTTCCAGTACCATTTTCTCCTGCTAAAATTATTGTATTATATATTTTCCCATTATCCTTTGTAAAATCTAGTTCAAGATTTCCCAACACAGAATGATTTTTCCATTTAATTTTTGATATCATATTTTTCCTCCTAAAATTAGTCTTTCTGAAAATCATAATAAATATGTTTTTTATCCGCATACCGTATTATTTCACTGCTCATATATTGATTACATTTATTGCCTATAATTATTCTTGATGTTGTCATCCCGAACTCTGTAAGTGGTTTGGCAATTCCTTTATACCCCCTTCGCTCCTTTATATTGTATTCAACACGTCCTCCGTTAAACTCTGCAAGATCATACGGACAATATAATATTCTTACCTCTTTCTCCCGAGTCGAGTCGAGTCTAGCATTCAAATTATATGAATTTTTAACAACCCAAGGAATAATGGATAATGCCATCCCCTCATTTTTTATTGCCTCAATAATCATCTGCGTAAAATCAATTGCGCTTTTATCACAATACTCAACCGGATACAAAAAGTCATAATCTCCAACATTATATTCTACGCAAACACCATTGCCTCCAGCTGCATACTCTCTCCACATATAATCTTCATATGAATATGTAAGAGAAAAAACGTCATACATCTCTGTGAGATAATTAGTGATTAACTTTATGTAATCTTTACTGCAACCCGTTTTGCTAACAACTTCCTCTATTTTGTAATTAATTTGGAACTCAGTGTCATCATTTAGTGTCTTATAAAATGAAAACCATATCTTCTCTTCTTTTAATGTTTTTAACTTCATCTCACCATGTTCTTTAAATGATATAAATTTGTAAACCTTATTATCTTTTAGAAGCGTTTTTAAGTATTCTATTTTGTATGATGTGGCCAAATCTAGCTTATTTTTTAAATTTCCCATACGTGACAAATATTCATCATAAAATCCTATGTCATACATATAATCCCTCATTTCAATAAAATTAAACACATCTATTATATCGTCATTTCTACCACTTTTCCATAATAAAAACGCCCCAGCCTATGCCAGAGCGTCATCGTTCTACCATATTAAATCGCCTTAAACATCCTCTGCAACACCGGCTTCTCCCCTTGCGTCCGTTCCAGTTCCTTTCTGGCATTCTGCAGGTCCTCCAGCCGCTTCAATTCATCCTCTGCATCCTCAAGGCCCAGATGCGTATTTTTTATTTGTGCTTTTTATTTCCGCTACCAGTTCTTCATACTTACGTTCGTCAATGATATATTTCCGTTTAATCAATA
>ERZ1035032.1369-NODE-1369-length-15347-cov-4.825530_pt1 | contig 15347 bp, 15 predicted proteins | sample MGYA00520693_ERZ1035032 | MGnify/ENA primary metagenome ERZ1035032 (study PRJEB33766, sample SAMN09781740) | gut metagenome | biome: gut microbiome | host: Homo sapiens | place: Madagascar | study: EMG produced TPA metagenomics assembly of the PRJNA485056 data... | reverse complement strand
TTTCATAGGCTTTGCGATTAAGCAGGGAATAGGGAGTAGAAGAGACTAGTGACTGGTAGCTAGGGATTAGGTTTACGATATGAGAAAACCATTAGTTCCAAATCTCCGCGGCGCTTAGATCCTTCGACTCAGTTCTCATATTTTCAGATAAGCCATTTTTAACATACGACGTTTTTCTCCGCTCAGGATGACGAAATGCGCCGCACCACCCCCGTTGCCCCCTCTGAACCCGCTGAACCTGTAGAACCCACTACCCCTCTTTCGTACGCAATCAAGGGACGGTACGCCCCGTGGGCTAACCCTGAACCCCGAACCATATCCCCCATAATCTTTTCCCTCAAAAGGAGTCTCCCATGCAAATCGACAGTGCCTCTTTATATCTTTTCGTCAAAGAGCTGCAAAAGCTCCTCATCCCTGCACAGGTGCGGCAGATCCATCAGATCGACAACCGCATCATGGACATCGAGCTGTTCTGCCCAAATGCAAAGCCTGTCCACATGATCGCGAATACCCACACGCCGCCCGTCGTATACCTCACATCGAAGAGCAAGGTGCAAAATCAGTATACCCCGTCACAGACCTTCTGCATGACACTGCGCAAGCATCTGGAAGGAAGCCGTCTCTCGGAAGTACGGCAGATCGACATGGACCGCATCTTGGCCTTTTCCTTCGACCGCATCGAGGCCGCCGGAGAGATCGTCACCAAAACGCTCTGGGCCGAGCTTCTCCCCTCCTCGCCGAATCTTGTCCTGACGGAAGGGGATACGATCATCGATGCCTGTCTTCGCGGCAGGAAGGGCGACCGCCTGCTCGTCCCCGGGGAAGTGTACCATCTTCCGACAAACAGTGCACGTATGAATTTCATGCAGTTCTCCAAAGAGGAACTGAAAAATATTCTCGACTACGGTAAGGGAACAGAGAGTACGATCGAAGAATGGCTCTTCCATACCTTCAATGGCTTCTCCCGTTTCCTCGTCGATGAGCTAGGCCATCTGAGCAAGGTCTTGATGACATCCCCCCTCGCCTCCCTGACAGAGGCCGAGGAGGACTCCCTGCTCTCCGCCATACTTCTCCTCAAAGAGGATATCATGGCCTCGAATGCCCTTCACATCTATCAGAATGCCAAGGGGAAGCCGATGGTCAGTCCGATCGCCCTGCCCTTTCTCGGTGAGGAGATCGAATGCAGCCCCATCGTCCCGTGGCTCGAAAGGGAAGCCGAATCTTCCGGCGGTACCATGGCCGCACAGCTCTCTGACTACCAGAAGAAGATCCACACCCTCATCAAAAGGGAAGAGCGAAAGATCCAGAAGATTGAAGGGGAAATGAAAGAGACCTCCAAGACGGAGCAATACAAGCTCTGGGGCAATCTGCTTGCGATCTACGCCTATGAAAAGATCAATGGAAGAAAAGCGCTCACCGTCTTGAACCTTTTCAATGATCCCCCTACGAAAGAAACGATCCCTGTCGATCCGCTTCTTTCTGTCACCGCAAACAGCCAGCTCTATTTCAAAAAATACAATAAAATGAAAACGCGCCTTATCATCGGACGTGAAAAGCTGGACGAATGTCATGAAAAGATCGGCTACCTTGAAGATGTGCTGTATTTTGCGACGGAGGTCAAAACCAAAAAGGATCTGGATGCTTTGAAGGAAGAGCTGAAAGATACCGGCATCGAGCGCATCGGTGGACGGAAACAGAAACCGGTGAACCGCAAGCGTAAAAATGAACCTCTCCTGACCACACTCACCATCGACGGCTTCCGCGTCCTCATGGGGAAGAACAATACCCAGAATGAATTCCTCACGCTCAAAAAAGCCGCCAAGACGGATCTGTGGCTGCACGCGCGGCAGATCCCCGGCTCGCACGTCGTGATCGAGACAGAAGGCTTGACCGTCCCCCTTGCAACCATCGAAAAAGCCGCTGCCCTGGCCGCATGGAACAGCAAGGGAAAAGACTCCGGTAAAGTGGATGTGGACTACACACTCATCCGCTACGTCAAGAAGATCCCGAATGGTCCACCAGGTCTTGTGAATTATACACATCAGAAGACGATCGCAGCGATTCCAACGGAAATAAAGGATGAATAGTGGTGACTGGTGACCAGGGATTAGGGATTAGGGATTAGGGTGGCGGCTTCGCCGCGAATATATGAGGGGCTTGATCCCAGATTTCCCGTTTCGGCCTTCCTATCATCGTCCGTTTGACCGCGAACGAAACAGATTTCTCGCTCCGCTCGAAATGACGATACGAGAGAGTCTGATGTCTACCAGTCACGAGTTACTCGAGAATCCTAATCCCTAACTACTAATCCCTAGCTACTCAAAATGAAAAACGCACCGATAAGCGATACGCTCATCGGTGCGTTTTTTATGTCATCCCTTCCAGAGGCACGGCATCGATCCTTCTACTACTCTTTCAAGCGGATCTTTCCTTCCGTGATGGTGATCTTCCGTTCCTTCAAAAGATGGCCTACCGCTCTTTTGAAAGCGGACTTGCTGATGCCAAGGGTACTCTTGATGAGATCGGCATCGCTTTTGTCGGTAAGCGGAAGGAGACCACCATGGCGCTCCATGCAGCTGATGAGAAGAGCCATATCCCCTTCCATCGCTTTTTCCTTCTGCGGGCGGAGCGCGAGATTCACACGACCGTCACTTCGGATATAAGAAATACGTCCCGTCACCTCTTCCCCAAGGCGCACGGATCTTGCAAGCTCTGTCTTGTGAATGAACGCGAGGTGGCGGTCTCTTGTCACAAGGAAAAGGCCCTCTCCGGTTTCATTATACACGGTGCCAGTCACCGTGTCCCCGAGCTTTGCCTCCTTGAAAGGCAGAGCGATGGCGCGCATTTCTTCATCAACATGCATAGTGACAGCGAGACGGCCGGTCTTGTCTTCGTAAAGCTTGACCCAGATCTGCTGTCCTTCGGTGACATTCTCTATCATCTGAGAGAAGGGCAGGAAAATGCCTCGCTCCGTCCCCACGTCGACGAATGCGCCGAAACGGGTCGTCAAAAGTACCGGCGCATAGCCGATGCCGCCGATGGCGATCTGCGGCAGGCGCATACTGGCCGTCAGACGGTGATGCGGGTCGTGGTAAAGGAAGACCTTGACCCTCTCCCCTTCCTTCACCTCGTGGGTCTGCTGCCCTTTGTGAAGGAGGATATCATCCTTCGAATTTCCTGTACCTCCGTCCAAAAAGACACCAAAGCCGGAGACACGGACGACCGGGAGCTCTGCGATGGAGTTTTCCTTATATATACTTTCCTGTTTGGCAGGAATCCTGGTCTCTTCCATTTATTTCTCCGTTTCTCCCTCGTCGTGGTATTCTTCTGCCGGCGCTTCTTTCCAGAGGGTATCGAAATCATAATGGCGTCTTTCTTCATCGGTGAAAATGTGAACGATCACATCGCCGAAGTCGAGAAGAATCCAGTCCCCTTCGCGGTAGCCCTCTTTTCGGGTCGCTTTCACGCCGAGTTCTGCCATCTTTTCTTCCACTTCATCCGCCGCAGCCTGAGACTGCTTCTGATTTCTGGTCGAGCAGAGGACGAAATAATCTGCGATCGAAGTGAGATCACGGACATTCAGTACTTTAATGAGTACGCTTTTCTTATTCGATAATGCTTCACAAATGGTCTGAAGATTGTTTTCCATACATATACTCCTTTTTTATTCTAATAGATGATGCCTGGGGCGTCTCCCCGTCTATTCCATCGTCAAAGAAAGCACCTTCTGTGCTTCCACCGGATTCACCACCCAAGTTTTGACTTTCCCGATGGTCTGCATTTCGCCCGGGAAAATAATGAATTTGCATCCTTCCGGCGGATAGCCGGTCAGCCGATAGGCCAAAGAGGCCGCCTCAGACGGCGTGATATCGCTCTCGACCGCTCGGAAGCCGTAGCGGACGGTCAGCCAGTTCCGCAGTGCCATGCGGCTTTGGAGATGCGAGAGGAAAATCTTGAGGAATCGTTCCTGTCGCTGGATACGGCCGATCTCTCCATCCTGCTTATCCACGTAGCGGACATAGCCGAGTGCCTGCTCGCTGTCAAGCGGCTGGTAGCCCTGATTCAGTCCGATATCAAAGGATCCATCCCGATCGAGATGCTCCATATATTTTTCTACATAGAGAGAAATGAGCCCGGCTTTCGACACATTCTCCCGAAAATCGGCATAGTTCACGACCGCATACTTGTCGATGCGGATGTGGAGCAGATTCTCCACCGCTGACTTTGTCTCCTCTGCGCCGCCTTCTTTGAACGTATCCTTCAAAAGAAGATTTGTCTTTTCCTGACGGACAACCTTGGTATTCGGCGGAATGGAAATGAAGGTCATTTCTTTTTTCTTATCATTATCCGCCAGAAGCAGCATGGCATCCGCCTCGCTTCCTGCCGTCTCATCCTCTCCGATGAAGAGGTAGTAGGTCGGCTTTGCTTCATCGGCATGCATGCGCCCCGTAGCAAAGTGCACGATTTTTTCTGTGCCCAAGACGAGCAGCGCGATCGCCAAAACCACCATCAGCAGGAAAAGAAGAAGCTTTTTTAGCTTAATCCTTGTCTTTCCTTTTTTCGTTTTCATCATACCTTCGAGGTAAAACCTCCTTCATGTATCCTCTCCACAGAAAGCCTTGCTGCCCAAAGACGCCGCGCTGTGAAAAGAAGGATATGGACTTTCACTGCACTCACCCCGCAAGAGGCGTTTCTCTTTCGAGCAGAAGGGTCTCCGATTACCGACCGGTCTTCTCCCGCTTTTCCACCATATCATTGCGGCCTAAGAAAGTGAGGCCATAAATGTACGCTTCCTGATCGATGAGATGGGAAATCGTAAAATCATACGCCGCAAGTACGGCTTCGTCCAAATCTTTCTCTGCGAGGAGCCGCAGGTCTTCGACGCCGGGAAAATCGCGGTTTGGCTCGATATAGTCTGCGAGGAATACGATCTTTTCGAGAAGCGTCATGCCGACGCGCCCCGTCGTATGATAATAGATCGCTCCCCGGATCTCTTCATCATCGATGCCAAATGCCGTTTTGGCAAGGACGCTCCCTGCCGGGCCATGCAGCAGCGCACGGCTCCCCAGCATATGCTTTGCATCATCAAAGGTCAGATGTGCTTTCTTCACGACATGCTGCATTTCGGAGAGTGTCATCTCCTTCGCGCAGTCATGGATCCAGCCGGCAAGGTATGCCTTTTCTTCCGATGCCCCATACAGATGCGCCAAATGACGGGCCATCTCTGCGACTCCCGCCGAATGACGGAACCGCTTCGGCGACAATGTTTTTTCCAGTTCTTTTTCTATTTTTTCCAGTTTCATAACAGCCTCAGTAGGTGGTGGTATTTCCCGCGCCTCATTCATACAATTTATTGCTACGGATCATATCGATCACCGCATCCGGGATCAGGTAGCGCACGGATCTCTTCTCTGCGATCCAGTCTCGGAGGATCGTAGAGGAGATCGCCAGCTCCGGCGTCTTTAGGAAATGGATCTTTTTCCTCTCCAGTTCCCCAAAGTAATCGATGGACTTCTGTATCTCATTTTCATTCCCCGGGCGGCTCGCGCAGATGAAATGACAGGCAGAAAGAAGCTCCCTGTTGTATTTCCACGTCGGCAGATCCGCCACGGCATCGGTGCCGCAGATGAAGTAGAATTCATAATCATCGCCAAACTCGCGCTGGAGGATACGGATGGTATCCACCGTATAGGAAGGGCCTTGGCGGTCACGCTCAATGGGTGAGATCATAAAATGCCCATTCCCTTCGATAGCCTTTTCCACCATCGCATAGCGGATATTCTTGTCAATGTGGTGCATATCCTTATTCGGTGTATCACCGGAAGGAATGAAAAGGACTTTGCGCAGCGAAAATTCCTGCCATGCCGCTTCTGCGATCACCAAATGTCCTACATGAATGGGATTAAAAGAGCCGCCAAAAATACCTATCCGTTCAGCCATAGATACAGCACCATTTCGCACACTAAAATACAGACTGCCCAGAATGCCAAAAGCTGCAGGATATGGGACAGTTCAAATTTCCCCTTCGGATGGCGAGTATAGTAGTACGCCATCCAGTATAGTTTTTCTGAAAATTTCATTTTTTCTGCCAGCAGAAATCGCATAACTCCCTAGGGTACACCGCTCCATAAGACCGATGAAACCCTTTATCTCATCACCAAGAGGTTGTCTCTGTGGATGACCGTATCATAGGGCGCTGCCATGCCGAGAGCCTCGGAAAGCCCTTCGGTGCGATGTCCCATGATCTTCTGTACATCTTCACTGCTGTAGTGGGAAATGCCGCGGGCCAGTTCTTGATCCTCAAAGTACACGGCAACCGTATCCCCATCACTGAAAGCGCCTTTTACATCAATGATACCGACAGGAAGGAGTGAAGAGCCCTTCTCAAGAAGCGCCTTCCTGCATCCCTCATCGACGAAGATCTTGCCTTTGACCGCCGTACCGATGATGATATCCCGCTTCTTCAGCTGCGGATGTACATTTTCACCGCGGAAGAGTGTCCCGATCTCCTCCCCATCCATGATGCGCAGCAGGACTTCTTTCTCATCGCTTTTCGCAATGATCATATCAATGCCGGAATGCACGCAGATCTCCGCTGCCTGGATCTTCGTATACATGCCGCCCGTACCGCGCGCTGTACCCGCGCCGCCGGCAATGGCAAAAAGCTCACGGGAGAAGGCGGGGACTTCATGGATCAGCTCTGCATCCGGATGACTCTTCGGATCCTTCGTATACAGGCCCTGAATGTCGGAAAGAATAATCAAAAGGTCGGCTTCGGCCACACTTGCGACGATGGCAGACAGCGTGTCATTGTCGCCGATCTTGATCTCATCTGCGGATACCGCATCATTTTCATTCACGATCGGGATCGCTCCAAGTTCAAGAAGTGCCTGAATGGTACCTCGCATGTAGAGATAGCGCTTCGAATTCACCGCATCGCCCTTCGTGAAAAGGAGCTGTCCAACGGTCTGCCCGTATTCATGGAAGAGATGCTCATATGTATTCATGAGCGCACCCTGCCCCACGGCTGCCGCTGCCTGTTTGTAGGGCAGGAAATCCGGCTTCTTATGAAATCCAAGCATGGGCAGTCCCACGCCGATCGCCCCCGAAGTGACGAGTACCACATCAAGGCCGCGGTTCTTGAGGTCAGCAAGCTGGCGCGTCAGATGATCCAGGTAACGGAAATTCACTTTCCCATTCTCATAGGTGATCGAGCTGGTACCGACCTTCACGACCACACGCTTTTTCTTCAGAATCGCTTTGCGATCTCCAGTCTTAAGGTAATTCATAGTGCGACTTCTTTTCTTTTTTCTTGAAAAGAACACAGTTTCTGCCGATGATCTGCACGATCTCGCAGGAGAGATGCTCTGCGAGGTAGAGAGCGGTGCTCTTGATATCTTCGTCCGAATTCTGATTGATCTTCACTTTGATCAGTTCGCGTGCCGTCAAGACGTCATCCACACTCTGGATGACCGTCTCACTCATGCCGTCTTTACCGATCTGCACAACCGCCGGCAGCTGCACGGCAAGAGCTTTTAAGTATTGTTTCTGTTTTCCTGTAAGCATGGAAAAAACTCCTTGGTTAAAATGATTTATGGGTTTATGGTTCTGGGTTAGCCTCTGGGGCGTAACGCCTTTTGATTGCGCTCGAAAGAGGGGGAGTGGGTTCAAGAGGTTCAAAAGGGGCTGGTGCGGCGCATAAAAATCAGAAGCGCCGCGGAGTATAGATGGCGGCGATGCCCGAAGGTCTCTTGATGACAGGCTTCCCGTTTGGGGTTTTCACACATCAACCACTCGGCCGCGAATGACAAAGATTTCTCGCTTCGCTCGAAATGACGATACGAGAGACTGATGTCTCCTAATCTCCCCGTCACCAGTCACCGGTTATTCCTCTTCACTATGATTCTCCGACCAGGTGAATTCTACGCCGTACAGATTGACCGTATCGCCTTCCTGACAGCCTGCCTTGCGGAGGAGCTTGTCAAGGCCCATGAATCTCCAAGCTCTGTCGAAGCGGCGCAGGGAGACATAATCCTCAAAGTCGGTCATGCCGACCAGCTTTTCCACGCGCTTGCCCTTGATATAGTACACATCATTCTTGCACTCGATCTCGAATTCCTGCTTGTTCGCTTCATATACAATGGCCTTTTCCGGAGATTCGAAGGATACATCGGGGATCTCCTGCAGAAGCTTCCACACGGCTTCCATGAGCGGACGAGTGCCTTCTCCGGAAAGCGTGCAAATGGGATAGAAGTCATAGCCTTCCTTCTCGATGGCCTCCTTCAGCTCTTCCAGCTTCTTCGGGTCATCGATGAGATCGATCTTATTCGCTGCGACGATCTGCTTCTTCTGACGAAGCTCCGGGCTGTACAGCTCGAGCTCATTATTAATGATATGGAAATCATTCAATGGATCGCGGCCTTCGCTGCCCGCCGCATCAAGCACATGGATGAGGACCTTCGTACGCTCTACATGGCGAAGAAATTCGTCCCCAAGACCGGTCCCCTGACTTGCGCCTTCGATCAGGCCCGGGATATCTGCCATGACGAAGCTTCTCTCATAGTCCAGATTCACCACACCGAGGATCGGATTCAGCGTCGTGAAATGGTACGCCGCCACTTCCGGCTTCGCACCGGATACCTTGCGGATGAGAGAGGATTTCCCTACGCTCGGGAATCCCAGAAGACCGACATCCGCCAGCACCTTCAGCTCGAGGCGCAGCTCCTTTTCTTCACCCGGCTCGCCTTTTTCCGCATAAAGAGGCGCACGGACAGCCGATGTCGCGAAATGGGAATTTCCGCGGCCGCCATGCCCGCCTTTGACGATGAGGGCTTCCTGTCCATTCTGCGTCATATCCGCCAGAAGTTCGCCGGTCTTATTGTCATAGACCATCGTTCCGAGCGGCACCTCGACGAAGACGTCCTCTGCATTTTTGCCGAACATTTCTTTGGCGCCGCCGTTGGCACCGGCTTTGGCTGCGAATTTTCTATGACGGCGGAAATTGATCAGCGTATTCAGGTCGCTATTCGCTTTGATGAAGACCGAGCCGCCCTTGCCGCCGTCACCGCCCGACGGGCCGCCGCGCGGTACATACTTCTCACGGCGGAAGGAAACCATCCCGTCCCCGCCCGCGCCGGAAACTACAATAATTTTTGCTCTATCGATAAACATGGAGTACCTCGTTTGAGAAATAGAAGGAATGCGCAAGAGCCCGGCTGCGATACGAGAATACCGTATTCCCCGCTCTCTCCCGGAGCGTCTCACGCTTTCCATCTGTACATAAAAATTCTATTTTATTATACAGCGAAATGGCGATTCTGTCATCCAAATGCCATGGTATAGTTGCGAGAGGACTACTCACCCCCAAAATCAAAAAACGGTTCTTCTATCGAAGAACCGTTTTTTGATTTCCTGCTATCTCACACTCTTCACCTTCATGCGGCGCTCGAGGACGCGCAGGCACATGGAGACGAAGAAGGTCATGATGAAGTAGTAGATCGCTACGATGACGAGCGGTGGGAATGGTTGGAAGCTGATGCCCTGAATGGTGGTCGCCGTATACATCAGATCGGCCATACCGATGACAGAGACCTGAGAGGACTCTTTGATGAGGGTGACGAATTCATTCCCGATGACGGGCAGGATGTTGCGGATCGCCTGCGGGATGATGATGCGCACCATAGACTCCCACTTCGAGAAGCCGAGCGACATCGCGCCTTCGAGCTGTCCCTTCGGGATGGACTGAATACCAGAGCGGACGATTTCACACTCATACGCACCGGAATTCAGGATCAGTGCAAGGACACCGGCGGAAAGTCTCTCAAAGTCGACGCCCATGATCTGGAAGCTGGGGAAATTGATGCCGAGGAACGGCAGCCCGAAAAACACGAGAGAGATCTGTACCAAGACCGGCGTACCGCGGATGACTTCTACATACGCCGTCGAGATCCACTGGAGGACCTTGATGCCCGAGATCTTCATGAATGCCAGAATGATCCCAAGAAGAAGGCCAAAGAAGCAGGACAGAAGAGAAATAATGATGGTGATCTTCACACCTGACATGAAAATGTCATTATATTTGACAGCTGTATCTAATACCATATCCATAATCGCATCATCTCCTTAAATATCAGCATGGAGCAGACGCTTCAGAAATGTCTGCGTCCGTTCTTCCTGTGGATGGGTGAAGATATCTTCGGGATTTCCTTCCTCCACGATATAGCCCTTATCCATGAAAATGACGTGATTGGAAACGCTTCTGGCAAACTGCATCTCGTGCGTGACGACGGCCATGGTCATGCCGGCTAAGGCGACTTCCTTCATGACGGTCAGTACATCGCCGACAAGCTCGGGATCAAGCGCAGAAGTCGGTTCATCGAAGAGCAGCATCTTCGGCTTCATCGCAAGCGCTCTGGCGATAGCGACACGCTGCTGCTGTCCGCCGGAAAGCTCGCCCGGATAATAATCCGCACGCTCGGCAAGACCTACACGGGAGAGAAGCTCCATCGCTTCCTCTTTCGCTTCCGCTTTCGGCAGCTTCTTGATATGTACCGGCGCATACATGACATTCTCTACCGCAGAGAACATCGGGAAGAGGTTGAACGACTGAAAAACCATGCCGACATCGCGGCGCAGCATCTTCACATCAGTCTTTTCATTGACCTTCTTCCCTTCGAACCACAGCTCGCCCCCGGTCGGCGTTTCCAGCAGATTCAGGCAACGCAGGAAGGTACTCTTCCCACTCCCGGACGGACCGATAATGGTACACACTTCTCCGTTCTCGATCTTCATATTGATATCTCTCAGTACTTCGACCTTACCGAACGATTTCTGCAAATGTTTGACTTCATAAATGACTTTTTTATCTGACATAGTCCTCACACCCTTCTTATTTATACAAGATAGTAGCATAAGTATACAGGTATGTCAATAAAAATTGAGGCTTCAGATCCAAAAGGCGCAAAGGGGCGTCGTACTTCGCCTCCCGGAATCATGCCTTCCCGCCCCGCAAAGGAGCTCCCCGACGGGCAGAGCCTGACTATACATATATATAAGATCGGTATTCACCCCGTAGCCCTTCCTCCTCATCCCTGCCTTCCCCAAGGAGGGAAGGCCTATGGTACACGGGAAGCCACCGCAAGACCCTAAGCGCTTCTACGCATTTCCATTTTAGTTATGTCTAAACTCATCACCCCTGCCCTCCTACTTGAAATATTAAAGTGTTTCTCATGCTCCATTTACGGTGTCTTTGGAGAATGCTAAAATAACACCATAGAATGATACCAGTCAGGAAGCAACGCTTCCATTCCAGATAAGGAGACATACCATGGAAAAACACGATGAAAAGCATGTACATCACTGCGGATGCGGCCACTGCCATCAGGCACAGGAAGCCGTCCATCGCACCGAAGAGCATGCACACCACGAGGAAGATGAAGAAAATCACGACTGCGCCTGCGGGCATGACCATGGCCACGAAGGTCACTCCCACGAGCACGGCTGCACCTGCGGGCATGACCATGACCACGAAGGCCACTCCCACGAGCACGGATGCGCCTGCGGGCATGACCATGACCACGAAGGCCACTCCCATGAGCACGGCTGCACCTGCGGGCATGACCATGACCACGAAGGCCACTCCCATGAGCACGAATGCGCATGCGGCCATGACCATGGCCCCGAAGGCCACTCTCACGAGCACGAATGCGGCTGCGGGCATGACCATGACCACGAAGGCCACTCCCATGAACACGGATGCACCTGCGGGCATGACCACGACCACGAAGGCCACTCCCACGAGCACGAATGCGGCTGCGGGCATGACCACGACCACGAAGGCCACTCCCATGAACACGAATGCGGCTGTGGCTGTTGCGAAGAGATCCCGGAAGAGAGCCATGACCACTCGAATGACCCTGAAATGGCAAAATACAAGGACAATAAGATCGATGTCATGGAGAGCGATGCCGACATTGCGATCGATGAAAGGCGCGCCTTCGGTCATTTCCATGACAAGGGCGTCCACCATCATGACGGGCACAAGAACGACTGTCACTGCCATGACTGCATCGACGAAGAAGACTGCGACTACTGCGGCAAAGACCTTGCCTCCTGCCAGTGCGATTTCTTAGGAAAGGAATACAAGCGCGGCCTCTATCACATGGAGCACCTCGACTGCATGGAATGCGCCGCGAAAATGGAAGGGAAGATCCGCGAAATGCCATCCGTCTTCTTCGCCTCGGTCTCCTTCACGAAGAAAGAGCTCCGCGTCATTTCCAAAGAAAATCCGGACAATCTCATCCCGCAGCTGCTCTCCGTCTGCCGCACCGTCGATGAAAATATCGGCATCGTACCGCCCTCTGACAAGGGCGATTTCAAGACAGAGATCTATGAGATCCCCACCCTTGACTGTGCAGCCTGCGCTGTCAAGCTCGAAAAACTCGTGAACCGCCAGCCCGGCGTCCTCTCTGCCTCGATCTCCTTCGCCACCAAGACGATGAAACTCACCGCCAAAGACCCGGACAGCCTCATCCCCGAGCTGACCAGAAAATGCAACGAGGTCGAAAGTCCGACCGAGATCCGAAAGAAACAGCGCCCGACCAAAGCACAAAAAAAGTCAGCAGCCAAAAAAGAAGCGTCCTTCCTTGAACGCCTGAAAAGCGAAAAAAGCCAGCTCACCATCGGCGGCCTCCTCTTCGTCATCGGCATGCTGATGCACTACCAGCCGGCCGGCCTCTTCGCTGGACTTTCCTCCATCGGAGACTATTTCTTCTTCGTCTCCTACCTTATCTTAGGCGGCCCCATCGTCTACACCGCTCTCAAAAACATCACCCATGGGGAATTCTTCGACGAGACCTTCCTCATGACCGTCGCGACCGTCGGCGCCTTTGCGATCCACGAATACCCGGAAGCTGTCGGCGTCATGCTCTTCTACCGCATCGGTGAATATTTCCAGGACCTCGCTGCCGACCGCAGCCGCGACCAGATCATGGACGCCGTCGACCTGCGCCCAGAAGTCGTCCAGCGCGTTACCGCAAGCGGCACCGAGACCATCCCGGCAGAAGAAGCAGAAGTCGGCGACATCCTTCTCATCCGCCCCGGCGACCGCATCCCGCTTGACGGCATCATTTCCGAAGGCGAGACCCAGATCGACACCTCCGCCGTCACCGGTGAACCGAAGCCTGTCCTCGCAGCCGTCGGCGACCCCGTAGACTCCGGCTGCGTCAATATGACCGGCACCATCCGCATCCAGGTCGAAAAAGTCCTCGCAGAATCCATGGTCACCCGTATCCTCGACTCCGTCGAGAATGCCGTCGCCAGCAAGCCAAAGATCGACCGTTTCATCACCCGCTTCTCCCGCGTGTACACCCCAATCGTCGTCTTCGTCGCGATCGCCGTCGCAGTCCTCCCGCCGCTCCTCTTCGGCGCCGACTGGGATAAATGCATCTACACCGCTCTCACCTTCCTCGTCATCAGCTGCCCCTGCGCGCTCGTCATCTCCGTCCCGCTCTCCTTCTTTGCCGGCATCGGCGCCGCATCGAAAGAAGGCATCCTCTTCAAGGGCGGCACCGTCATGGAAGCCCTCTCGAATACCAAAGCCGCTGTCCTCGATAAGACCGGCACTCTGACCGAAGGAAAATTCAAAGTCAGAAGCATCGTGAAAACCGCGGGCAAGAGTGAAGACGAGATCCTTGCCCTCGCAGCTGCCGCTGAGATCTACTCCACCCACCCCATCGCCCAGTCCATCGTGACCTGCGCGAATGAAAAAGGTCTCTCTCTTCCCAAGCTCACCTCCATGCAGGAAATCGCCGGACACGGCGTCAAAGCCACCCTGAACGGCGAAGACATCTATGTCGGAAATGAAAAGCTCCTCGCCCTTTCCGACATCTCTGTCCCATCCCTTCCGGAAAGCAAAGAAGTCGGCACCGACGTCTACGTCGCCAAAGGCAAGGCCCTCCTCGGCCGCATCACCATTTCCGATGCCATCAAGTCCGACACCATCGAAGGTATCAAGGACCTGAAAGCCCTCGACATCACCCCTGTCATGCTGACCGGGGATAACGAAAAGAGTGCGAAAGCCATTGGAAGCCTCGTCGGCATCGAGAACATCCATGCCAGCCTCCTTCCGGAAGACAAACTCTCTGAAATGCAGACCGTCAGAAAAGAGATCGGCTCCGTCCTCTTCGTCGGCGACGGCATCAATGATGCTCCCGTCCTCGCCGGTGCAGATGTAGGCGCCGCTATGGGCAGCGGGGCAGATGCTGCCATCGAAGCCGCTGACGTCGTCTTCCTGAATTCGAATGTCCTCGCCATCTCCAAAGCTGTCCGCGTGGCCAGAAAAGTCATCAAGACCGCCTGGGAAAATGTCGCCTTCGCCCTCATCGTGAAGATCGCCGTCATGATCATGGGCCTTCTCGGCTATGCCAATATGTGGGTCGCCGTCTTCGCAGATACCGGCGTCACCATCCTCTGTATCCTCTATGCGGTAAGACTGCTGCGCGTGAAATTCTGATCCATTTTGAGAAAGAACATTCACAAATCACGGTAGATAAAAAGGTTCAACGGGTTCTATGGGTTCTAAAGGTTCAACAGATAAGGTGCGGCGCAACATAATAATGAAGCGCCGCGGAGTTTTGAAAAGATACGTTGCCCCTCAAAGATAGCCCCTTAAACCTGTATAACCTATTGCATCAGACTTTTCTTCACATAAAACCCCCGCTTTGTTTTTATAGACAAAACGGGGGTTTTTATTGATGTTGATTGTTGATAGGATGAAATAAAGCGGATCTCCAGACGCTTCCTAAACCATGTGCTATCTTAGCAAGCGCAGCCATAGATGACATGGCCTGCCCCTTCTCGATGCGGCTGATATCCGCCTGACGATGCCCTGTGCGCTCTGATAGCTCCGATGGCGTCAAGTGTTCTTCATTCAGTGCGTGAAGAACCATCAACATCCGCTGATAGCGCAATTCATTCTCATCCCATTCTTTTTTGAAATCAGTATCCTTCATCTGTTCATTGAGATATCTATCGAAATCATCCATGTAACTCACCTCCTGCTGCGATTCATAAAATCATCCCGTATTTTCTTTGCTCGCTTGATTTCACGAGCCGGCGTTTTCTGCTTTCCTATATCCATATGACAAAAAAAGAAGCACCGAACCCTTCAGCTCGTTGCTTCTATTTTTTCAATCAGCACTCAATACAAATCTGGATCCAACAGTTGAATATACCTTTTTCCAAATCTGTCCATAGTAAACGATCTGACATGATATATTTCATTGATAGATTCTTCTGTCAGCACTTGATTTGGGCTTCCATCTTTATAGATTTTGGCATCTTTTAAC
>ERZ1035032.1368-NODE-1368-length-15360-cov-36.387912_pt1 | contig 15360 bp, 9 predicted proteins | sample MGYA00520693_ERZ1035032 | MGnify/ENA primary metagenome ERZ1035032 (study PRJEB33766, sample SAMN09781740) | gut metagenome | biome: gut microbiome | host: Homo sapiens | place: Madagascar | study: EMG produced TPA metagenomics assembly of the PRJNA485056 data... | reverse complement strand
TTGAAGAGAAGATTATTGAGGGCAGACAGGGGATTGAGCAGGAGAGATACCTGACAATCACGATTGAGAGAAAGAACTTCGAGGAGGCAAAGGCACAGTTTGCAACCCTTGAGGCAACGATACACAAGGCTTTCATTGAGCTTGGTGCGGAGATTGTGCCTCTTAATGGAAATGAGAGGCTGAAAGTGCTTTATGACTATTATCATCTTGGAGATGAGGGCAGCTTTGATTTTGATATCAAAAAGGCAAAGAAGGTCGGGGCAGATTTTAGAAATGATCTGTGCAATGGGATGGTAAAATATTTCCCGGACCATTTTGAGGATGAGAGTAAATTCTGCAAGGCACTTTTTATCAAAAAGTATCCGAGCAGTTTGTCAGACAGATTTATCAATGAGATTACTTCCCTTCCGGTTCATTCTATCACGAGTATTGATGTGGTGCCCGTACCAAAGGATCTGATAACAAAGGTGCTTCAGAAAAAATACCTTGGTATTGAGTCGGATATTATCAAACAGCAGAGAGTTCGTAATAAGAATAACGATTTTTCTACGGAAATTTCATATGCCAAGAGAACGGAGAAAAAGGAGATTGAGGAAATCATGGATGACGTCCGTGAGAATGACCAGTGCCTTTTTTTCGTAGGAGTTACCATTATTCTTATGGCAGAAAGCAAGAAGGAGCTTGAGAGTGTATGTGAGACTGTGGAGACTATCGGAAAGCGTAACAGCTGCACGATTGATACACACTACTTAAAGCAGAGGGAGGCACTTAACACAGCGCTTCCGATTGGTGTAAGACAGGTGGAGACAATGCGTACCCTTCTTACCCAGTCACTTGCGGTGCTTATGCCATTCAATGTGCAGGAGCTTAATGACAGCACGGGCAATTACTATGGTATCAACCAGATCAGCAAGAATGTGAATATCGGTAACAGAAAGAAGCTGATAAACGGAAATGGCTTCGTTTTCGGAGTGCCGGGTTCCGGTAAATCCTTCTTCTGTAAGATGGAAATGGGCAGCGTATTCTTGTCGGGAGATGATGAGATAATCGTCATAGATCCAATGAACGAATACTTTGATATTGCTGAGACCTATGGTGGAACAGTGGTAAATATGTCCACTTACACGGATAACTATGTGAATCCGCTGGAGATGGGTGTATGGAGCCTTGATCCGAATGATTCCAAAGGAATGGTTAGAGAAAAGGGCGAGTTTATGCTTGGACTTTGTGAGCAGTGCATCGGGGACAGCTTAAATTCAAGACAGAAGTCAATCATTGATCGTTGTGTGAGAAAGCTGTATATCGACATTGCAAGGAGCAAAGAGAAGTATATCCCGGTGATGAGTGATTTTTACGATATCCTTATGGCACAGCCGGAGGAGGAAGCAAAGGACATTGCACTGTCACTAGAGCTTTTCGTAAATGGTTCCCTAAATATCTTCAATCACCAGACAAATGTGGATGTGGATAACAGATTCACAGTATATGGCATCAGGGACTTAGGTACAGAGCTTAGTCCTATCACAATGCTTGTAATGATGGAGTCCATTCAGAACAGGATTGTTGAGAATGGCAAGAGAGGCAAGGCAACATGGCTCTATATTGATGAGTTCCACGTCTTACTTAATTCTGAGTATTCTGCAAAATATCTGCAGCAGCTCTGGAAGAAAGTAAGAAAGCAGGGAGGTCTTTGTACAGGTATCACGCAGAATGTCGTCGATCTGTTGCAGAATTACACAGCAACCACAATGCTTGCAAACTCTGAGTTTGTGGCACTTTTGAAGCAGGCAAATACGGACAGTTCCAAGATGGCGGAAGTTATCGGGGTATCAGAGGCACAGCTAAGATTCGTAACCAATACTGCATCGGGAATGGGACTTATCAAGTGTGGTTCTGTGGTGATTCCATTTGATAATCAGATTAGTAAGGATACAGATTTGTACAGGCTGTATAATACCAACATTCATGAGAAGATTGCGGAACAGAAGAAACGTGAAATGCAGAAAAATGTCGAATAATGTTGATAGAGGTCGCAATTTGCGACCTCAAAGCATAGCCATCCGGGAAGCTGGGTGGCTGTTTTGCATTTTGAGTGAAAGAAGGTGAGAACATTGAAGATAAAAAAGGTGGATGACAAGCCGATGATCATTCACACAAAGGAGAAAGCTAAGATTCATGCCCACGAGCCAAAGGGTGCCAAGATTAAAGGCAGCAACATCTATACAGTAGAGAGAGGTCCTAAGACTATCGGTGCAAAGGTATCTGATGATAAAAAGAAGTCCTATCGCAAGAGTACCATTCATCAGTCAGAGCCGAAGAATAGGGGATTATCAAGATTTAAGCGAAACTATAGAGAATCTAACACTTCCATCAAGACCAAGAACACGAATCTTCACATTGCAGGAAGAACAGGTGCACTTGCAGCCGGGGCAGTAACGGAGCATGTGGAAGGTGGTCAGGAGGTATCGCAGGCAGCATATCTTGCATATGAAGCAAGCCGACCTGTTACCGGAACTGCTTCCAAGGGTGCAGCACTTTTCAGGAAAAAGGCGGCAGCCGAGGCAAAGAAGCGAATCAAGAAGGTAGATGCAGGAAAGAAGCTGGCAAAAAAGACAGCAAAGAAAGCTGCCAAAGATACTGCCAAAACCGTAGCTAAAGAGACGGCAAAAGAAACAGCCAAGACTACTGCCAAGGTTGCAGCGAAAACTGCTTCAAAGACAGCTGCTACAGCGGCAGGAACAGCGGTTGCACCGGGAGTTGGTACTGCAATTGGCATAGCAGCTGGATATGCAGCAGGTGTGTCCATAGAGGTCAAGGATGAAAAGATGACCAACCGGAGCAGGAAGATAAAATTCTTTCTGGATAAGATGAAAGCACAGGAGAATCAGACAGACAGCGTGGCAAAGCTGGTAAAGGATCTGATTGTGCGAAAAGCGATTACCTGGGTAAAGGCAGCGGCACCGATTGTCGGACTGGTGCTTTTATTACTTGTTCTTGTAGTTGCCATGATTGCGGTTCCGGTTATTGCGGCGATAGCAATCCTTTACAATTCTCCATTTGCTTTATTTCTGCCACCACTTGAATCAGGAGATACCGTGCAGACAGTAACGAGTGCTTATGTGCAGGAATTTAACCGGGATGTGAATACGAAAGTGAATGAGCATACCGGATATGACCTTGGAGAGCTTGTATATGTGGACTATGAAGGTATGGAAGAAAACCCAAGCAATTACTATGACATCATGGCTGTCTATATGGTCAAGCATGGTGTCGGAGATACTGCAACAGTCATGAATGATACTTCAAAAGGCTGGCTGCAGGCAGTTGTAAATGATATGTGTTCATACACCACAAGCACAGGAACAAAAGATGTGGAAGAAACAGATGCAGACGGTAATGTAACTACTGTCACGAAGTCGGTTCTGTATGTGAATGTCACACTAAAATCGTACAGGGATATGATTTCGGTCTATGGATTTAATTCTGATCAGGTGGAAATGCTTGAGCAGATCATGAGTCCTGAGTTTATGGGACAGCTTGGATATGCCGGAAGCGGAAGTGGAGGTGGAGGCGGCAGTCCGGGAGTAAGCTCCATGACTGAGGATGAAATCAATGCCATCCTAAACGAAATTACAGACAGCAGGCAGAAAACAGTCTGCTCCTATGCACTACACAGAGTTGGTTTTCCTTATAGTCAGGATTTAAGAGACAGCGGTAACTATTATGACTGCAGTTCCTTAGCCTATTATTCATGGAAAGATGCAGGCGTGGATATTAGTTATGGCGGTGCAACCACAGCGGCAGCGGAGGCACAGGGACTTGATGAAGCCGGAAAGACTGTCTCCTTTGATGAGTTACAGCCGGGAGACCTTATCTTTTACAGTTTTACAAGCAATGGAAGATATAAGAACATCAGCCATGTGGCAGTATATGTCGGAAATGGCAAGGTGGTAGAGGCACTTAATGAAAGTCTTGGTGTGGTCTACAGGGATGTGGCAAGCACAGGAAAGATTGTTGTGATAGGAAGACCATAACAGGAAATTTGCAGAGAGGGCATAGTCCCTCTCTGAGACTGGAGGTAAGAATGGATTTAAAAGATATGATACTGGTAACAGAAAACGACAGGGGAACAGAGACAAATATGCTGATGACTCTGGATGATTATAAGAGTTTTATAGCAATTGATGATATGTCAGAGCTTGCAGAAAATTTGTTGCAGCTTGGAAGGACACTTGGTGAAGCAGATAACTTCACAGAGTATTACAGGGCAGCAAATGTAACTGTATCTGCGAGATTCTGTCTGGATGATATTCAGCTCGGACATTTTCTTCAGGGATTTTATAACGATTCCAAAGAATTCCGGTTTGATAAAGAAGCCAGTTCTTCTGAATGTGTTGCAAAGCTTAAGGAGATTGGAATGACCGATAAGGGCTGGGTGGATGATTTTAACCTGCATTATGAAATGGAGAACCGCTCATTTGAAAGGGGACAGACATTTCATAACTTCAATGACCATGATTACATGGTGCTTGAAGCATTATCACCAAGGAATCTTGTGGTGATGGATATGAAGTCAGGTTCCCTTACAATCGCCCTTGGTGCGACAGAGTATAAGCGTTATCCGAAGGATGAGAAGCCTACAAAGGACAATACCACAATCGGGGTATCGTGGGAGCATGGCATTTATCTAGGTTCCACACTTTCAACTACAAATTTCAAGGCATACAAGAGGGAGTATGGCACACCGGAAAAGATAGAGGATATCTATGATTACAGGGCAAAGCTAAAGCAGAAGTTCTATTTTTATCAGGATATGTCAAAGGATGATGATGTACCAAAGAAGCTGCAGAATGACTTCCTTCACCAGATGTATGAGGATTTTGGAACGATTGAAGAGGACTGTTTTTACGACAGGCTGGAAGATGGAAAGTACGATGAAGGCTTTAAGGAAAGACAGGTAAAGGAAGAAAAGAGCCGGTGATGAGATTTTTACAGGAGGCGATATCATATGGAACAGGAATTTGATGTTGAGATAAAAGAAGTGCTTTCACGAGTACAGAAAGTAAAGGCAGAGTCGCTTGACGATGCCATCAATAAGGCAATGGATATGTATTATGCAGAGCAGATAGTCCTTGGAGCAGAGGACATGAAGGGAGTTGATTTTGCACCTATCAGCGAAAGTCAGCTCCCTTCTTCATTAAAAGAAAACGGAGGAAGAGCAAGATGAAAAGTGATTCAACAACAGTAATTAAGAACATGGAGTTTTTAGTAAAGGAACTTCATAAGGAGTGGGACAGATCGGGTGCTTCTAAGGCATCCGTTATTATTTCCCTTGAGGAAGTAGATGGTATCAATGATAAGTTAAAAGAGATTATCTATCAGACACAGAAGTCAGTCGATGAGGATGAGCTGACCTTTAAACAGAGCATTGCAAAGTCCAAGGAGTGCTATGTGCTTCTTCGTGTGGTGCGTAAGATTGCAAAGGAAAAGGATAAATGCGAAAAACAGGCAATCGACAATGAATTTGCAATCGAGCTGGATAAGGATGAGTTAAAGCTCTTTAAGGGATTGTTTGCAGAGATGTTTAAGTAGAGGAGGACAAAGGTATGGGCGTTGATATGAAGGTCAAAGCGATATACGATTCTGAAATTGGTAACATCACCAGAACAGATAAGAACTGGAAAGATGTTTTAAAGGTTGCAGGTCAGTTGTACCGCTATGAATTTGACAATATCGTTATGGTAACAGCTCAGAGATCTCCGGAGAGAAGCACACTTATGGCAGATTATGATACCTGGAAAAAGGTGGGAAGATATGTAAAGCGTGGTGCGAAAGGCTGTGCCATTTTCCCGTCAAGGGCACTGAATCCCCGTATGAGATATATCTTTGATATCAGTGATACCGGAGGGAAGAATGTTAAGCTGACATGGGACCTTGAGGGAGAAAATCTTAAGGATTATGTGGATTTTCTTGTGTCAGAAGGTCAGATTGAGCAGTACGATAACAGCGACAGGGAGTCTCTAAAAAATATATTAAAACAGTTTACAGGAACAGATGTTTGGCTTATAATAAAAGAAGAGTTCGGAGACCGAATGACCGAACTTATGCAGCTATCAGGTAGTGTGATAAAGGAAGAAAGTAAGAAACGCAATGGCTTACAGCAGGAAATGGACATGGAGCAGCTTGTATATGCAAGTGTCATGTATGCTGTAGGGACGAGATGCGGATTTGACTTATCTGTGCAAGAACAGGATTTTAGTCAGATCGTAAATATCAAAGACGAAGAGATCATTTACCGTCTTGGTTCCATTGTATGCGATGTCTCCTGTAGTGTTCTTAGAGAATTTAGTCGTAACTTAAAGGCAATCGAGAGCGAAAGGAGAATTGGATATGTTAGAAGAAATGACTTACAAGGAAGTGGACGGACTGCTTTATCCGCAGATAGAGATGCCGGACGAGACGGAGGATCTCACGAAGCTGGGCAAATACGGAAGGATGGCGATGAACTATCTAAAGGAGAACGAGCCGGCAAGATACAAGACGCTGATGAGATTCGGGAAGATGTACGAGAAGATGTCAGCGGTAGAGGAGGAAGCGAACCAGCTGTACGACCAGCTGGAGATGCAGTATCTGGCGAAGCACAAGCCACAGAATCCGTCATCGACAATGGAGATGTGGAAGATAAGAGAGCAGGCGAAGATGCAGGCAGAGGAAGTGGTACTGAATCAGATAGTGATGCGATTCCACTAGAATCAGATGATACAGAACTGAATAGGGAACTTGATGAAATCAATTCATTGGGTGTTAGTAAGGAAGCCGAATATACACAGGCTTCCTTTTTTTTCGACCAGAATGGGCAGGCAAGCATTGGCACTATTCATACTGAGGACGAAAACAATAATCAGTTTATGCGTCAGTTCGAGCAGGACAGAAAAGCTGCATTAGCAGGTAAATACAATTACCTGAATCCCAAAAAGTCTGCAACAGTACCAAGTGAGTATATCAAACAGGTGCTTATGAGAGGTACAGGTTTTATCGGTGGCAAGGGCAGGGTATGCAAGATTTTTGAAACTGAGATTGATGCAGGAACCAGGGCAAAGCGTATCAAAGCAGAATATGGTCAGGGAGGTGCAGGCTGGCCGGTTGACGGACTGGGACTGCACGGATATGACACATTTCATGGGAATGGACTGCGTTTTCAGTGGCGAGATGAGGATGGAGAGGTTGAAGGATATGTTTCGTGGAAAGATATCGAAAAAGAGCTTGGTGTCCTTATTCTTACAGGGGAATACCAGCCTGAGACACCTCGTATTGATGAGCTTGCGATGGACGGACTCCGTGAGGATGATGAGGTCATTGATGCCGAATACCGGGAAGTGGAACCGGAGGAGGCAGAATCAGAGATTGATGATTATGCAATACCGGATGAGCCGGAGAGCTATGCTTCTAACAGAGATTATGTAAGTGCAAAAGGCATGACACCACAGGAAACTGCCGATGAAGACCGCATGGTAACACAGGCAGAATATGGTGCAGAGATAGAAGCTGAAACAACTGAAAAAGATCCATCAGAGCTTCAGTATATTACACCGATTGATTATGCCAAGCGTATTGCAGAGCTTGATGAAGACCTGCGTGATGCGGCGGAGATTCTTGTAACAGATTGCAGCTGCTACACTCCGTTTAGGGCATTCCTTATGGATGTGGTGCAGTCTGATTTTGCATTTATGCCCAATAAACTTGACCTTATCAGGGATATTGCATTAGGGACAGATAATGCAGAAAGAAAGGCATATTCCAACAATAAGTATGGTCTTGTGGAGTACTCAATCAGAAGTGGATATGTGAAGATCAGCTATAAGAACAGGAATGGTGTGCGTAAGGAAGGTGCTCTCGACTGGCGTGAGTTATATGAGATTTTATCCTATATGGTAAAACAGCCATTTTACTGCGGAGAAGACCAGAAAAAGTATTATCAAGAGATAAAGCAGAAGGCTGACAGGGATAAGATGAATCCGGTCTATAAGAGATTCTTTGACATCGAGGATAGTGTAAAAGCTAATCGTCTTGAAACCAGGGAAAGAGCAATAGCGAATGGATGGGAAACCAAGATTGATGAGAATGGACATGTAGTTTCAGATGATGTGGTATCAGTATCTGTGGATGATATTCAGGCTGATACAGAATCACAGGAAACTGTAGATTTTACACCAAAGCAGGAACCAGTACAGCAAGTAGAAAGTCTTGAAAATGAGAAGAATGTTGCCGGGCAGACGAAGCACAACTTCCATTACAATCTCTGGGAAATGGAAAAAGGCGGTGCCAAGACCAGATATCAGTGGAATATGGATGCAATTCGTACTTTAAAGCAGATTGAATCAGAAAACAGGCTTGCAACACCGGAGGAACAGAAAACCTTGTCGAAGTTTGTCGGATGGGGCGGACTGTCACAGGCATTTGACGAGGAAAACGCAGGCTGGAGCAAAGAGTACAAAGAACTCAAAGAGATGTTATCGGATGAAGAGTATGCTGCAGCTAGGGCAACAGTAAACAATGCCTTTTATACTTCACCGGAGATTGCCATGTGCATGAACTCGGCACTTGTCCAGTTTGGTTTCAGAGGCGGCAATGTATTAGAACCATCTATGGGTATCGGTAACTTCTTTGGGAGTATGCCGGCACCTATGCAGAGAAGTAAGCTGTATGGGGTGGAGCTTGACAGCATTTCGGGAAGAATTGCAAAGCAGCTTTATCAGAATGCCAATATCAGTATCACAGGATTTGAGAATACCACATATCCGGATAACTTCTTTGATGTAGTTGTCGGAAATGTGCCATTTGGTGATTATAAGGTTTTTGATCCGAAGTACAACAAGTATAACTTCCGTATCCACGATTATTTTCTGGCAAAAGCACTTGATCAGGTAAGACCGGGAGGCATGGTTGCGGTGATTACCACAAAGGGAACACTTGATAAGGCAAATCCTACTATCCGAAAGTATCTGGCTGAAAGAGCAGAGCTTGTGGGAGCGATAAGACTTCCGAATACTGCATTTAAAGATAATGCAGGAACCGAAGTGACAGCAGATATCCTGTTTTTGCAGAAAAGGGAGAGAAAGATTGATATTGAGCCGGACTGGGTACACCTTGGTGTAACTGAGAATGGCATTGCAGTCAACTCTTATTTTGCAGAGCATCCGGAAATGATGCTTGGATCTATGGAATATGACACAAGGATTTACGGACAGGACAGCAGATACACAGTCTGCGTGAATGATGATGAGAACTTCAATATTTATGAAGCATTAAACAAAGCTATCGGTAATATCAAAGCCCAGATGACAGATTTTGAGAGAGTGGCAGATGAGGCGGAGCAGACGGAGGAAGTTATCCCGGCTGATCCGGATGTGAGAAACTACACTTACACATTTTTTGAAGGAAAACTCTATTACAGGGAAAATTCCGAGATGGTAAGAAAAGAAGTATCACAGACTGCCGAGGAGCGAATCAGAAGCCTTGATGAAATCAGACAGATAACAAGAGATCTGATTGATATCCAGATGGATGGCTGCAGCGAGGAGGAGCTTTCTGATAAGCAGAGACTTCTTAATGTAAAATATGATGCCTTCGTAAAGCAGTATGGAGCCATTACTTCAAAAGCAAACAGAATAGCTTTCAGAGATGACAGCGATTACCCACTTCTTTGCAGTCTTGAAGAAGTAAATGAAGACGGGGAGGTGAAAAAAGCGGATATGTTTTATAAGCAGACGATTAAGGCAAAGACTGTCATAGACAGGGTTGAGACTGCTGTGGAAGCATTGAATGTATCCGTCAATGAATTTGGATATGTAAATCTTGCCTATATGCTCTCTATCTATGAGCCGGATATTACTAATGTAAAGGAAGAACTTGCAGAAAAGTCCGGGCAGACAGCTGATGAGATAACATTTAGTGATGATGCTTTGGCAGAGCTTAGAAGGGCAGTTCTTGTGGAAGAGCTGGATGGATTGATTTTCCTAAATCCCGACCGCTACAACGAGAACAATCCCGACATCGGCTGGGAGACGGCAGACGAGTATCTTTCCGGCAATGTGAGAGACAAGCTTCGTGTAGCAAAGGCTATGGCAGCGGATACAGGCAATCCGCAGGCAGAAAAATTTGCAGGCAATGTGGCAGCACTTGAAAAGGTACAGCCGGAGTGGATTGAAGCCTCGGATATTGATGTAAAGATTGGCACGACATGGATTGAGCCGCTTGATTATGAGCAGTTTATCTATGAGCTTCTCAATACACCAAGACGGGCAAGGGCAGTCAGAAGCCAGTTTTACAATACAGGCATTCAGGTACACTTAAATAAGATGAGCATGGAATGGTTCATCGAGAATAAAAGCATGGATAAGCATTCAGTGGCGGCTACTAAGACCTATGGTACAAGCCGCATGGATGCTTATTCTATTTTTGAGGATACGCTGAATCTAAAGACAGTAACAGTCAGGGACAGGATTGATGACGGTGATGGCAGGTATCATTACGAAGTCAATAAGAATGAGACAATGCTTGCAAGGGAAAAGCAGAACATGATCAAGGAGAAGTTCAAGGAGTGGCTGTTTGCAGAGCCGGAGCGAAGACAGAAATATGTGGAGTATTACAACGAGACATTTAATAACATCCGCCTGCGTGAGTATGACGGAAGTCACTTACAGTTTCCGGGAATGAATCCGGCGATTGAGTTAAAGCCACACCAGAAAAATGCGGTGGCAAGAATTCTTCTTGGGGGAAATACTCTGCTGGCACACTGTGTCGGTGCCGGAAAGTCATTTGAGATGATGGCTGCCTGCATGGAGCAGAAGAGACTTGGACTTGCCAATAAGACAATCATGGTTGTACCAAAGCCGCTTATCGGTCAGACGGCATCAGAGTTTTTAAGGCTTTATCCGTCAGCAAATATCTTAGTTGCCACGGAGCGTGATTTTGAAAAAAGCCGCAGAAAGCAGTTCGTATCAAGGATTGCAACTGGTGACTATGACTGTATCATCATGTCACACTCACAGTTTGAGAAAATCCCAATCTCCGCAGAGAGAAAGGAGCGAATGCTTAACGAGCAGATTGATGAAATCAGCTATGCGATTGATGAGATGAAGGAGCGTAACGGAGAGCGATGGACTGTAAAGCAGATGGAAAGCCAGAAGAAAAAACTGGAGGAACAGCTGAAATCCTTGTCAGATGAGAGCAGGAAGGATGACCTTATTACCTTTGAGGAACTGGGTGTAGATTCTATTATGGTAGACGAAGCACATAATTTTAAGAACCTTGCGATTTTTTCCAAGATGAATAATGTGTCAGGTATCAGCAGTAGCGGAGCTAAGAAGTCAACGGATATGCAGCTTAAATGCCAGTATTTGTCTGAGATAAATGATGGCAGGGGTATTGTGTTTGCAACAGGTACACCAATATCCAATACCATGTGTGAGATGTATGTCATGCAGCTTTACTTACAGAAAGCGGCACTTGAAGAGATGGGGATTTATCACTTTGATTCTTGGGCAGCAAACTTTGGTGAAGTGACAACAGCACTTGAGCTTACTGTAGAGGGAAGCGGATTTCGTTTTAAGAGCAGATTTAATAAGTTTACGAATCTGCCGGAGCTTATGAATATCTTCCGTGAGGTAGCAGATGTGCAGACCGCAGACATGCTTGACCTTGATGTGCCAGCTCTCCGTGGCGGCAAGCCTATTATAGTGGAGTCGGAGCCTGACTGGTATGTGAAGCAGGTCATGGAAGACTTTGTTGTGAGGGCAGAGCGTATCAGAGGCGGTGGAGTTGATCCAAGCGTGGATAACTTTCTAAAGATTACCCATGAGGCAAGACTTCTTGGAACGGATGCCAGACTGATTGATAAGGATGCGCCGAACAATCCGGATGGAAAACTCAATAAGGTAGCGGAGAATGTATGGAAAGAATATGAGAAAGGAAATGCTGATGGTCATATAGGCTGCCAGCTTATTTTTTCGGACATCGGCACACCGGGACCAGATAAGGACTTTACCATCTACGATTATCTGAAAGAAACACTGATCCAGTATGGTATTCCGGCAGATGAGATAGCTTTTATTCATGATGCCAAGACGGATGCACAAAGGGACGCACTTTTTAAGGAGATGAGGACAGGTAAAAAGAAGGTTCTTATCGGTTCAACGGACAAGTGTGGAACAGGTGTCAATGTGCAGACACACCTTGTTGCAATGCATCATGTGGATTGCCCTTGGAAGCCTTCTTCTATTGAACAGAGGGAAGGACGAGGCATACGACAGGGTAATGAAAATGAAGAGGTGGCAATCTACAGATATGTCACCAAAGGGACATTTGATGCATACAACTGGTCGCTTGTTGAAAATAAGCAGCGATTCATCAGTCAGGTCATGACAAGCAAGGCTGTAAGCCGAAGCTGTGAGGATATCGACGAGGCAACACTTTCCTATGCAGAGATTAAAGCGGTTGCCACAGGCAATCCTTTAATCAAGGAAAAGATGGAGATTGACAATGATGTCCAGAGATTAAAGCTCTTAAAGGCATCCTATGACAATCAGAGATATGGCTTGCAGGATAACTTTATGATTAAGTATCCGAAGCTGATTAAGACAGCAACAGAAAAGCTTGCCAATGTAAGAGAGGATGTAAAGGCAAGGGATAAAGAGCTGATTGATAATCCGGAATTTGCCATTACCATAGGCAAAGTAACTTACACAGAGCGTGTGGATGGCGGAACGATGATGCTTGAAGCAATCAGTAAATGTAAGACCGGAGAGACAACTGTAATCGGTAAATTCCACGGATTTGAGCTGCTTGTGGAAAAGAACTTCCTTGGCATCAATTATATGGTGCTTCGTGGAAAGACAGAGTATAAAGCAGAGCTTTCCACAAGTCCTGTCGGCAGCATGGTGAAGCTGGAAAACCTGTTCAATGGACTCCATGAGAACATTGATTTCTTTGAAAAGAAGATTGAGCAGTACCAGAATGACCTTGAAGCATCAAAGGCAGAGTATGACAAGCCATTTGCGTACAGCAAGGAACTGGAAGAAAAGCTGGCTAGGCAGTGTAAACTGAATGCCCAGCTTGACCTTGAGAACGCAAAGGCTGTGGATGCAGACCTGAGCGGACCGGAGGAAGAAAGAGAAGCTGATGACAGAATGGAATCTGCAGCAATTGTAGCAGAGGATAAAGGTGCTTATCAAGCGGACAGAGAGGGCAGAACACGATAGGAGAGTGAATAATATGAGCATAAGAAAAGTGGTCGCAGGACTACTGATTACAGCAGGGATTGCCATTATGGCAGTCCCTTTTTTCTGGCGGGCAACAGGAGAAAAACAGACAGAACAGCTCATAAGTGAATTTGAGCAGACATTGGAGGATGATTACGATGAAGAAACAGATGTGGAGGAAGAGCAAACCTCCATTAGTAAAGAGGATGAAGCCATTCTTAAAGAAGGCGGTGTTATCGGCATCATTGAGATACCGGGCTTAGATATCAGGTATCCGGTAATGGAAGGAACCACAAGTAAAGTGCTTAATGCCGGGATCGGTCATATAGAAGAAACAGCAGGGATTGGGGAGAGTGGAAACTGTGTATTGTGCGGTCACAATGGCAGCAGATATGGCACATTTTTTACACCACTAAGTCAGATATCCATAGGTGATGAAGTAATGATAACCGACAAAAATGGGCTGAAGCATATCTATGAGGTAATAGAGACAGAGGTAGTAAATCCGTATGATAACAGCATCAAGACACAGGGTACAGAAAAAGAATTAACTCTTTTTACCTGTTCCCAGAAAGGAACCATGCGTTTTGTGGTCAGGTGCATTTATAAGGAGGCGGTGATGGATGAATAAGAGATACCGGTTAGGTGAGATAGAAGAGGCAGTATCAGAAATGGAAGAGCTAATTGACATCGAGGATGATATTGCAGAGATTGATGATGAATTTCAGATAGTCGTAAGCGGCTGGTCTGTGTATGTCGAAAGCCTGAATCTGACACTCAGACAGGGAATAGCCTGTGTATGGGATGCAGAGGAAGGATTATTTATGCCTGATTTTGATGTGACTATCGTGTATGAGGGGAACATTGAAACACAGGAGTGGCTCTACTACGAGCAGGACGGAATGGTCGTTACACTTGGCAACTGGTTAAATGGCAGATTGTCTTGTGAACAGATAGAACAGCTTTGGTGTGAGCTTATCATACCGGAGCAAAACAAAGAACAAAAAGAAAGCGAGGAATAGCATATGAAGTATTCAATTAAAGTAAACGAAGTAAGAGCAAAAGAGGGCAGCAACATCAAAGGATTTGCAACAGTAGTATTTGGTGATTCATTTAAGATTACCAATATTGCAATCCTTGAGAATAAGGATAAGGGAGAGCTTTTTGTATCAATGCCAAGATACCGCTCCAATGAGCGTGATGAAAGCAACGGTGTGATCTATAAGGATGTGTGCAATCCTATCACAGCAGAGTTTCGAGAGGAACTCTATACCAATATCCTTGATGCCTATGCAAGAATTAAGGAACCGGAGAAAGAGGAGACACAGAAGCAGGAGCGTACACAGGAAATGCCGGAGTTTTCCGTAACTGTAACACCTTATGAGAGGGAAGGCAGTAACATCAAGGGACTTGCACGCATTTATTTTGAAAACAGTTTCATCGTAAATAACATCAATATCGTGCAGGGCAAAGAGAAAATCTTTGTATCAATGCCTTCTTATAAGACAAAGCAGGTGGACGAGCAGGGCAAGCCAATCTACCAGGATGTCTGCTATCCGGTCACAAAGGATTTCAGGGAAAAACTCTATAATGAGATTATCTCTGAATATGAGAAAGCAAAGGATAAGAGCAACGAAAATGCAAGAGAGAGTGCAGAGAAACATCATGGCAATCCCGATAAAGAGAAGGACAAAGAGGCGACGCCCTTTCGATAATCAGTAATCAGAGTACAGGGGCGGCCAAGGCTGCCCCATTTACAGAATGGAGGAAACAGAATGGATATGGAAGCAGGAAAAACACTTACCAATGAGGAGGTCATAAGAGAACTTCTCGACTTATTAAAGAAAAATGCCATGAAAGAGCAGGCAAACGATGTATTTGAGATATGCAGCTATGTGGATGGACTGGAGAAAAAGATTGATTCCATGACGGAAGAACTCACCAATATGCAGAACCAGATCAAAGAAATGCAGGAAGATACTCTTGTCAATAATGCTAAAAAGGGCTTGACAAATAAAGGGTTAAGGAATATAATTAGATTCAGTTTTATACAAGGAGTTAATAAATATGCGGCAAGGTATTCTTAAATAAACTGTCAATT
>ERZ1035032.1362-NODE-1362-length-15382-cov-29.565603_pt1 | contig 15382 bp, 8 predicted proteins | sample MGYA00520693_ERZ1035032 | MGnify/ENA primary metagenome ERZ1035032 (study PRJEB33766, sample SAMN09781740) | gut metagenome | biome: gut microbiome | host: Homo sapiens | place: Madagascar | study: EMG produced TPA metagenomics assembly of the PRJNA485056 data... | reverse complement strand
TAGAGGCAGTCCTGACCGTTCAGCCAGTCAACCATACCGCCAGCCAAAGGCTGAACGACAACAACAGAACCGTTGAAGTCGGTCTTCTTGTTCATATTCCATACAATCCAGTCAACAAATGCGCGAAGGAAGTTGCCCTCACCAAACTGGATAATTTTCTCTGGCATAACGCTCTTTGGAGCAGTACGCTTGTTCAAAGATTTAAGCTCTTTCATGATTTGTTTTGTTTTTTATATTGTTTTTAATTATTTCTGCTGCAAAGGTATAAAAATATCCTTTACGTTATACATTTATGTTGCAAAAATGTTGCGTAAAGGTTTGCGTTGTTACATGGCGAAAATATTAAAACCACCATCCACTACAGCCACAGTACCTGTTACGAATGATGCAGCATCGCTCATCAGATACTGGATAGTGCCGCAGAGTTCTTCTGGTTTACCCATACGTCCGAACGGAGTCTGGCGGATAACATCCTTTCCGCGCTCTGTGTAGGTTCCGTCGGGATTGGTAAGGAGCGCACGGTTCTGCTCGGTGATGAAGAAACCTGGAGCTATGGCATTTACACGGATACCCTCACCAAACTTCTTGGCTGTCTCGTGAGCCATATATGCTGTAAAGTTGGAGATGCCTGCCTTGGCTGCTGCATAACCGCAGACACGGGTCATTGGGCGGAAGGCTGCCATAGAAGAGAAGTTGATGATGCTTCCCTTTCCTGCCTCTACCATTGGATGCAGGAATACTTGTGTAGGTATAACAGTACCTGTGAGGTTCAGATTCAGCACCGTCTGAAACTGCTCTGTCTCCAAGTCAAAGAAAGTCTGGTCGGGGCCGATCGTTGCGCCCTTCATGTTTCCACCGGCAGCATTGAGCAGGGTGTCCACCTTACCATATTTAGCGAGGATATCCTTGCAGTTCTGCTCTACGATCTCCTTGTTCATCACATCGGTCTTGAAGAAAGAAGCCTCACCGCCTGCTTGTTTGATGTCTTCCACAATAGCGTTGCCTACTTCTTCTTTACGTCCCAGGATGGCAACTTTGGCTCCCTCGAGTGCCAAATACTTGGCGATAGTTTTTCCCAATACGCCTGTTCCACCTGTGATGACCACAACATAATCTTTAATGTCGAAAAGATTGCTCATGATTTTTTTGAATTGTTTGAATAATAAATAGTTAATAAAGGTGATGCTACAATCATACTCATTGTCACCTTCGCATCATTTGCAAAATTAGCGCATTTTTATTGAATAAGCAAATATTTAGCTGTGTTTTTTCTCACTACATTCTCTTTTCGTACTTTCTACAACCATTTCGCGTGAGAAACTGGCTTATTTCGTCTTTTTTTTCTTATTCCTTCCTTCATTTCGTTCGATGTCTACAAAAAAATAACTCAACTTCCACATTTGTGAAAGTTGAGTTAATGATCTATTGTATTGTGGTTTATCGGCCAAAGGCCTATATGTCCTTACTCCATGAACTTAATCATGTCGTCACGTCTTGGTTTGGCCGCTGGTGCTTCGTCAGGATAACCGAGGGCGATACAGTAAAGAAGCTGAACACAGCATAAGTTGAGTAAAAACACTCAACTTTATAATCCACGAGCCTTGAAGATACGTTCCTTGGCATCATTGATCTCTTGGAACTTTTTCTCGGCAGCCCTGCGAACATCCTCGCCAAGTGCAGCTACCTTGTCGGGGTGATGCTTGAGAGCCATCTTGCGATAGGCACTCTTCACCTCATCATTGGTAGCCGATGGCGATATGCCGAGTACACGATAAGCATCGTCGAGACTTGAAGCCGAAGAAGCTCCACTGCGGAGGTTGAGCATCTGGTCAAGTTCGTCAGCACTAAGTCCTAAGTGATAGGTAACCTCTTTCAGCGCTGTGAGTTCCTCAGCTGGCACCTGACCGTCGGCCTGGGCTATCATGACCAGGAAATTGAGCAACTGAAGGCGCTGTTCGTACATCATACTGTTGCGAATCTGCTGACAGCTGTCCTGAATCACGCTGCGATATTGCAACACACCTACACGCTTCTGCTCCTCAAAAAGTTTCAGAAGAATCTGCTCGCCCTGTGTCATGGCTCCCAAACCGAAGTTCTGGCGTAAGAAGCGACGCACGAGCTCCATCTCGGAATGCATCACCTTGCCGTCGGCCTTGATGATGTAAGAGGCAAGAACAAGTAACGAGAACATGAACGAGTTGCGTTGTCCCTCGCTGCTGTTTCTTTCCTGCTGTCCTGTATCCTGGCGGTTTACCGCGTTAAGTCCATGTTCGAAGAGAGAGCCTAAGGCATATCCTGCCAAGGCTCCCAACGGACCACCTGTGATGAATCCGAGTACACCGCCAATCCATTTTCCTGCTCCCATTGTCGTTTCTGTTTTTGGAAATGATGCTTAGCAACTTAATTAGTTGAAGTAATACAAGAAGGTGGCAATACCGGAAAGGGCAGGCTTGCGCTGACCTTCTATCTCGATATCGAACTTGATGCTTGCCTTGCAGATACCACGAAGGTTCTGAATGTCATGAAGGGTTGTCACAAGGCGAACACGTGAGCCGGTAATGACAGGCTGACCGAAACGCATCTCGTCCATGCCGTAGTTGACCAACATCTTGATGTTGTGTACTTCTACAATCTGCTGCCACATGTAGGGTAACAAAGAAAGGGTGAGGTAGCCATGAGCGATAGTGCTGTGGTAAGGACTCTCTACTTTTGCACGCTCCACGTCTACATGTATCCACTGTGGGTCGAGTGTTGCATCAGCAAACTTGTTGATACGTTCCTGGTCTACCTGCAACCACTCTGATTCACCTAATCTCTCACCTAAGTGAGATGCAAATTCCTCGTAAGAATTGATAATTAATTTTGCCATACTTTTGAATATATTATTTTTATAGTTTTCTCTTTATTATGAAGTGAAAATATTGAATATTCTCCAGGAAATTCTCCTTCTTTCCTCATTAGTCTCTTCTGAAAATGTCGCGTGTATAGACTTTCTCATTCACATCATTCAAGACTGGGTCGTAACGGTTGGCGATGATGGCCTGACTCTGTTTCTTGAACTCCTGCAAGTCGTTGACAACACGGCTGCCGAAGAAGGTACTGCCATCCTCGAGGGTTGGCTCATAGACTATCACCTGTGCACCTTTAGCCTTGATGCGCTTCATGACTCCCTGGATACTGCTCTGGCGGAAATTGTCACTGTTGCTCTTCATCGTGAGTCGATACACTCCGATAGTGCAAGGGTGTTCTTTCTGAGGATCATAGCTGCTGTTATCCTTATAGAAATAATATCCAGCCATACTGAGCACTCGGTCGGCGATAAAGTCCTTACGGGTGCGGTTGCTCTCAACAATGGCTTGAATAAGGTTCTCAGGAACATCGGCATAGTTGGCCAGCAACTGTTTGGTGTCCTTAGGCAGACAGTAACCTCCGTAGCCAAACGACGGGTTGTTGTAGAAAGAACCGATGCGAGGGTCGAGTCCCACACCATCGATGATCGACTTCGTGTCAAGCCCCTTCATCTCGGCATAAGTGTCCAATTCGTTGAAGAAACTCACACGCAGTGCCAGATATGTGTTGGCAAAGAGCTTGACAGCCTCGGCCTCGGTAAGTCCCATAAACAGGGTGTCAATATCCTGTTTGATGGCTCCTTCCTGCAGGAGTGAGGCAAAAGTATGTGCTGCTTGGTCGAGTCGCTCGTCGCCCTCAGGACGGCCTACGATGATGCGGCTGGGGTAAAGGTTGTCGTACAGCGCCTTGCTCTCACGTAGAAACTCGGGAGCGAAGATAATGTTGTCGCATTGATACTTCTTTCGTACATTCTCCGTGTAACCTACGGGAATGGTGCTCTTGATGACCATGATGGCATCAGGATTGACACGCATCACCAACTCGATAACTTCCTCAACGTGAGTCGTGTCGAAGTAGTTTTTTACAGGATCATAGTTGGTAGGGGTGGCTATAACGATGAAATCGGCATTCTTGTATGCTTCTTCTCCATTGGTTGTCGCCTTGAGATGCAAATCCTTCTCTGCCAAATACTTCTCAATGTAATCGTCTTGTATGGGTGACTGACGATTGTTGATAAGGTCCACCTTTTCTGGCACTACGTCAACAGCCGTCACCTGATGGTGCTGGCTCAGCAGCGTGGCTATGCTCAGACCAACGTAGCCTGTACCAGCTACCGCAATACGAATATTTTTGTTTACTGTTTCCATTATTATAACTTTTAAAAGTTTTGTCGAAATGTAGCTTACCTTGATTATAATGTTATGCAAAGGTACATTCTTTTTTAGACTTGACCAAATATAGATGGTAAGAGTTTTCTAAAATCAATAAAAATGACCTACTTCTCTCTTTACACCTTATTATTAATAAGGCTGAGCTCAACAGGCTTTACTTACACAAGGCTGTAAAGGGACAATGCTCACAACGCTGCTTGTCTTCTGTTGCCACAAGTGGAAGAGAGGGATCGCATATTTCGCTGATGAGAGCTTCTATGTGCTGCATGAACTCGTCCTGATATTCGGCCACGTCAAAGATAGGATTACGACCAAACTTTAGCGTCGGGTCATAATCCTTGCTTCCCGCTTGCTGAATGAAAAGCAATCCCGGACTAACAGGGTCTTTTGTCTTGTTATATCGGCCGTCATTGCCTACAATGATAGAATAAAGCAATGCCTGCAGATAATAATCAGTGTGCAGCGAGAGCTTGGAAGGATCGAATATGGTAGCCACATCAGCAGGGAACCGTGAGGGCATACGTCCTGTCTTATAGTCGATTACGCGAATACGCTCGGCTATATTGTCAAGACCTGGATTACCATTGGCAGCCACAGCATCAAGACGGTCGATGAAACCGCCTAATGTGATGGCTTTATTACCTATAGGAGTATTGAACTCAAAGGTTTTATTCACTTGTTTCTCAAGTCCTAATAGTGTATAGGGGGCCAGCTTTTGGTCTATGCGGAGGAGTTGTTTTAGATAGCTTGTGATAACCTCGCGGTTGATGAGCTGAAGACCGTTGTATTCGGGCATTTTAGATCCGGGCTTCAAGCGGAATAACTGTTCTGCAAAAGCCTGATCTACTAAACTATACAGGATGTTTTCGTGTTTGAGCGCATAGTCTATCTTCTCCTTGCTGATGATGAGGGGATGAATGAGCTGCTTCTCACCATTATCATTGGTTTGCAAATCTTCGGGACTGGCAAACTGAAGATAGAACAGTTCGGCAGCACGATGGAAAATCAAACCAAAGTAACGGTTGTCTATCTCATCATCCAACTCTTCTGGTTCTTTCAGTCCAGCCACATACCGGTAGTAGAAACGTTTCTGACATCTCAAGTAAGTGTTCAGGCATGTTGGAGAAATTATCTTTCCATCAATGAGTTGACTAATCATTTCCTCCGTTTTTTCTATTTTCTTTTGGTCGGGAGGAAGTGGTACTTGACCTGATGACAGAGCAGCGGTTTTCACCTGGTGCTTGCTTTCTACCAACAGCTGTAGCATGAAGCGGCTCATTTCGCCAGTATGTCCATCCTCAGTAGAGTTGTTGTATGTAAGGGTGATGTCAGCAGAACGTTGCAGCATGCGATGGAAATAGTAGGAGAAGATAGCCACTTTGTTGTCTACCGTGGTAAGTCCGTAAGCCTTGCGCAACGAATAAGGAATGAACGAAGAGTCGTTGACGCCCTTGGGAAGATTTCCTTCGCTGGCAGATAGCACGATGATATGATCGAAATCAAGATTGCGTGTTTCGAGAACTCCCATAATCTGAATACCTTCGGCGGGCTCACCATGAAAAGGAATAGTGGTGGTCTGCATGAGTTGCAGCAGGAGGTGCTGTAAGGTAATGATATCTACGATTAAGTCACCCGACTGGATGAGTTCGTGGAGACGGTTGACAAGCGTATAGGTGCGAAAGAGTGATTCCTGAAAGAGTGGGTCGTCAAGCGTACGTGCTTGTGTACCTATGTTCTTCAGCACGTCCAAGAGATACTGTACGAGCGAAAGGTTGAAGTTCTCGCCCGATGACATTTCCTGAAACAGGATTTCAAGTCCCTCGTCCTCTTTTTGGCAAAGCCATTTGCGGGAAGGGAAGAATATCTTCTTGTCATGAAGTTCGCCCATGAGATCGGCATAAGCAGACGAGATGTACTGGGCGTAAGGATGGCGAAGCACATAGTTGACATAACGGAGACGATAGCAATCTCTATCCTTGTCATAGCCCAAGGTCTGCAGATCGGTTAGCGTTTGTATCAGACTGTAGAATGGAGTCTGCTGCAAGGGATAGCCTAATGTGATGTTGACACTCTCCACCTCCTCAGGTAAGGAGTGGATGACTGTAGGCAACAGACTCTCGTCTGCAAGCACGATGGCAGTGCTGTGCCCTTGCTTATATCGCTCGTTCTGCATCAGCCAGCTATGTATGTAGCGAGCCTGTATGTTATCGGTAGGAGCGCTAATATAGGTAATATCTTTGGTCGAATCAAAAGAGTCATACAGCTCTGTATCAGATAAATAATCCAACTCGTTACCAAAAGCACTCATCAGCTGCCGGATGTAATATCCGGCCTCGTTGCCATCCTTCATATAGTATTTGTCGAAGTCCCAATAGAAGGCAGCCTTGCCCTCTTTCTGCAATCGTGAGCACAGCTTCTGCTCCACACACTGCATCATATTGAAGCCCACAAAGAGATATTTCTTGTGCCGGAACTCAAGCGACTCGTCTTCCACCACACGCCGATACAAGGCACCCTCGTAGGCAAGGTTCTGTGCCTCAAGACGCTGATTGAAATTGGTATAGATGTCGTAGAAATGACTCCACAACTGTAGGAAGCGCTTTTTGAGTTCGGTGTTGTGGTCATCAGAGAAATTGCTGAAGAATTTCTTAATGATTTTCTTCTGCTCTTCGGTGAGGTAAGACACGTCATCGAGTTCATGGATATCACTGAGGTTTGCAAAGAGCTGCCTGGCAGAAGCCATGTTCTTGTCCACATCATCGAAGTCTGCTATTAGCAGCTGTCCCCAGCCGTAAAAGTGGTCGAGTGTCTCTTCGATGCCAGTACACTCGACGAAAGACTTATGAAGATCGCATACCAACTTGATGGGGTCACCCACCTTCAGCGTAGTGTGCTGACGAAAGAGGTCGCTGATGGTGATATAGGTGGGGCTCCACAAAGGATGGGAAACCAGACGTGCCAACTGCTCGTTGAGAAACAGCGAGGCACGCTTGTTGGGGAATACGATGGCTATATCGCTCAGATTGTTGCCATATTTCTGTATGATGTCTTGGGCTACGTATGTCAAGAATGATTTCATATTCGTCGTTTTTATAATCTTGATGAAATAGAGTCGTTATGTCTTAGCTTGGGGTGTCAGAATTCCACCTTGACTATCTTGTTGGGATAGACATACCACAGATAGCCTTCTATGAGTGGATGACTGTCATTTCCGTTGTCGGGATTTGCACTTTGGTTGGTCTCCATGCCTTCCAGCAACTGCATGTACTGTCTTACCTGTACGTGATGCTCGTCCTTGGGCTTACCGAACTTGAAGTCCACAACAATGGTCTTTTCACTATCCTTCATCACTCGGTCAGGACGATGTTCCACCACCTTGCCATGTTCCACACTCAGGATAGAGCACTCGTTGAAGAGTGTCCAGTGGGGAGAAAACCAATTCGCCACCTGCTGAGACTGCAGACGCTTGCGTATCATTGAATCCAAGTGCTTGCGTGAGAGATTCTCGTCGTAGAGCATTCCGTCTAATTCGAGTTGACGAAGGGCCTGCTCTATGTCGTCGGTGGTACGGATGGAGGAGAAGAGACTGTGCAGAATGGTACCCAACTTGATGTAGTACTTCTGCTGTTCCTCGTCCTCGTCGCCCTTTATGAAATCACGACTCTTGTTACTCTGCCGGAACTGAGGCATAGCAGGATTCACCTTCAGCTGCACAGCGATATTGGTGGCTTGCTGGCAAAAGACATTCTCCGATTTCTCCTTTTTCTTGTCTGTAGCATCAGCCTCCTCAACCTTAAGGGTTCCATATTCAAAAAGAATATCCTCGTCTTGCGAATTGGAAAGCGTTACAGATACATTGCCGCTGCTGAGTGTCTTCTCTACATCTGATAGCACACTTTCTATCAGATAACTACGGAATGTTTCCTTGTCACGATGAGCAATAACGAAGAGTCCACGGCTGGCACGTGTGAAAGCCACATATAGCAGGTTCATGTTGTCTACCATGTTCTGCAGATGCTCGTGGTGGTAATCGTCCTCGTAGATGCTTCCCTTCATCTGTTTGGCGATGAAATCGACAGGAACCAATGGTATTTTGTTGAAAGGAGCCTCGGCTGGCGTACACCACAGGGTACCTTTGGATGTCTCCAACATCCAGTCGCAGAAAGGAATGATAACATAATCAAACTCCAGACCCTTACTCTTGTGAATCGTGACGAGGCGTATGCCGTTGAGCGCATCGCTATGTATGCTTTTCTCGTGCAGCGTATTGTCCCATTCCTTGATAAAAGAGTCTATATCGCAACAGTTGTCCTGCAGGTAAGCAGCCATCTGATCGTAGAAGGCGCAGATATAAGCACTCTGACTCTTCATCTCCTCTATGGTATCTAACTGTAGTTCAACAAAGAGGTTTTCCACTAAATCGAAAATAGGTTTCTGTAACAGGATATCACGCTGCTCCTCAATCTTTTTCACGATTTCATCGCTACCAAGGAAGGTGAGTGCGAATTTCTGAAGGGTAGCCCTGGAAATAGGATTATCGGGATGAATAAGCACACGTAACGCCGTAACAAGCGCATTGACCGCCTGGGATGCATCCAGACGGAAAGCCTCGTCGGAAACAAGAGGGTAAGGGCAACCGTTGTTCATCAGAAATTCTGCCAAATCCTTAATGGTGCGGTTGGTTCTTACGAGGATGGCAATCTGACTGGGCTTTACACCCTGCTCTGTCAGTTGCATGATAGTTGCCATAGTTTCCTTCAGTGTGCGTTCTTTCCATTCTTCCTTGTTCAGGAGTTTAATCTGCACAAAGCCATTTGCAGGTTTGCCCGAAGGCACCCTCTGGGCTACGTCAGAGTATGCAATCTTCAATTGTTCTGCCTCCTCGGGGGTATTCTCCTTGAGAGTCTGATATTCAGCTTCGGCAGCAGCTTTGAAGAATGCATTATTGAAATCGATGATGTTTTTTGCCGAACGATAGTTTGTATCCAAGGTCTTGATATCAAGTCGCTTGTCTCCAAACTGCTCTTGTATATTGTTAAGCAGTCGCCAGTCACCAGAGCGCCAGCGGTAAATGCTCTGCTTCACATCACCCACAATGAGGTTGCCTGTATCCTGATGACTCATGGTTTCATCGAGCAATACTTTGAAGTTCTGCCATTGTATGGTGCTGGTGTCCTGAAACTCGTCTATCATGACATGCTCCAATTGCGTACCTATCTTCTCAAAGATAAAAGGTGAGTCACTGTCCTGCATAAGCGAATGGAGCAGCGTCTGCGTGTCACTGAGCAAAAAACGGTTTGCTTCCTCGTTGAGTGCACGGACTTTCTTCTCTATACTTCCTAAAAGGCGCAACTGGTTGAGGTTGCGCAGGGTGAGGTCTGCACTCTTGTAAAGACGCAACAACTTTGGGCGCTTCTCTTCAGAATAGCGCAATAATGGTGCAAGGGTATTGCATACCAGATCATACTTAGGTGAACCTGGCTGTGCATCTGCCGCACTCATCCAGGTATGCTCGTCCTCCATGGCTGACACAACACGTTTGCCAACGAGTTTTTCATCGTCGAAATGTCCGTCTCTCAATTTGATGAAATAGCTGCAGACACCTGTTTTGCCATACGAGAAATCCGAAACCGTAAGTCCATTCTCGTCGAGTGTGTCAAAGAAGGTGGCTGCTATCTGCGCAAAGTGTTCCTTGGCATCCTGTTTCATTTTCCTGAGCTCGGCAGTGAAGTTTTTGAAAAAGTCTTCCTTTTCCATCACTTCATTGAGCGACTTGGCGGCACTCTTGTAATAATCGCGGAAGATATTTTCACCAAAACTTTTGATTTCACCGATCACGTTCCAACTTTTGTCATCAGCCATATTCGACTTGATGTAGTCCATGATCCAGTGCAGAAGCCTGTCGGTCTGCCCCAGATCCTCAATCAGTTGGTCTACAGCCTGTTGCTCCACCTGGTAGTCGTTGAGTCCTATGCGAAGGTTGGCGGTAAGGTCGAGCTCACGTGCCAGGTTACGAAGCACACTCTGGAAGAAAGTATCTATTGTTTCAACGCGAAAGTAGTTGTAGTTGTGAATGAGCAGACTTAGTGCAGTACCGGCATTCTTCTCTATCTGCTTCTGCGTGAGATGGGGCAAAGCTTTCTTTATCTGTTCCAGATAACCATGCGATTCCTCGAGTCCATGGGCAATACCATATAGCTGGCTGAGGATTCGTGTTTTCATTTCCTCAGTGGCTTTATTGGTGAAAGTCACTGCCAGGATGGTGCGATACGAATGTGGGTTGGCAATGACTAAGGTCATATATTCCCTGGCCAGCGTGAAGGTTTTGCCAGAGCCGGCACTTGCCTTGTAAACGGTGAGTTGTGAATTCATATATATTATAATGTAAGAATGTTTGTTTTAAAGAATGTCTATCTGTAAGTATTCGATTCTTCTACCAGTTGCGGAAAAGCTCAAAGTCGAACTTGCAGCCTACGCCATAGAACTGGGCATTTTTGAAACCGGCAAAGACTCCGATAGAAAAGAGGCGGGTGCTGAATCCATAGCCCCATTCGGTATAGGGATGCAGCTTTTCTACCAATAAGGCATTGACATAGAAGCGCTCAGCCTCTACAAATCTGCCCACTAAGGGCACCCAGGCGGCAAAGATCATCGGATTTTCGTAGGTGAAGTTGCTGCGTACGTAGTATTCAGAAGAGTTGTACCACTCTGAGGGCAACAGTTCGAACGAACCGCTCCAGTCGTCATTCCATCCTCCTGGAATGTAGTTGTCATTGAAATTGGAGTAGTCGATAAAGTACCAGTGAGAACCTCGCATGGTATAGAATCCTGCTCCAAGTCGCGCAGAGTACAACTTTCGACGGCTGGCGTAGAAGATGCCCTTGGCATCGGCCTCAATACGCTCATAAGGTATGTTTGAGCCCATGAACCCCATGATGCTACGCTCATAATCGGCCGTGACAGACACTCCTTTAGGCCCCCATGGTCGCCATATCAATCCAAAAGCAGGGGCCACGGAGCGATATTTGGAAGGATAGCCATACGATTCGTAGAATTCTGGATGAATCGCCCTGCGATGGTGAGCCACTATTCCTGCTTCAAATCCCCACTTGGGACTAAACATCCAGTGGTTTGTGAGACGGAAATAGCTGTCGGTAAACTCGGTGTAATTGTCCTTATTTACAGTTATCTCCTCATCGTCATCCTTCTTGATGTCCAGTATGTTGCGGGCTATCACGTTGGTATTGATGCGATTGCCCTGTCCGTATACCATCTCGAGATAGCCGTCGTGCTTGGCATTATAGTTGAAGGTAGCCGGAATATTGAAGTACAGTTGATGCAGCTTAAAACTATAACCCGCCCTGAACCGCACACCAAGCTGTATGTTGTCGTTGAAGGAATAAGAGCTTCTGATGTCAAACTTGTAGATGAGTCCCTTGCGCTTGGTATAGCCCATGTATAGAGGGTTGAGGATAGGACTCAGACGTACATATCCTTGGCTTTCCTTGCCAAAGTCCTGCTGTATTCTGTTCACCATGTTGTCGCCAACGATGTCCCATAGCACATCCTTGGCAAAGTTGCGCTTTTTCTTGGTACTGTCGGCCAGGCTGAGCGAGTCGCGACGGCTCTTCTCCTTGAAATATTGCTCATAGATGAGTTGCTCCTGCTCGTTGAGGAGAACAGGGCGCACTTGCGACATAAGGGTGGTGTCAGCAGCGTTGTTGAGTGTGTCAGAAAGCACCTTGGGCAGATTATAGTAAGAACTGAGCATACCGGTGATGTTGTTGCCCATAAACCTGAAATTGGCTTTCAGGTTGCATCTGTCGGGCAGAAGAGAGCGGTAGCCATCGTTGCCCATGACGATGGATATAAAGAAGCGGGTCATATCGTACTCGCCCTCAAAGTCGACCAGATATATTTTTCCTGTCTTGCTGTTTACCACAGCCTTGGTTTCCACCATCTGCGTGTTCTTAATTTTTGGGTAGGCGTATACCTGAGCCTTGTCGAACGGCAAAGCGGTGACCCGATAGGTGTAGAACCTGCGGTTGGCTCGATGGAAAGGGGAGAGGATATTGTTGTGAAAAAGGTTCTCGCCAAAGACATTAGGAGTTACATAAGGAAGAATATATGACATGATGTTACGGCGATGTGGAACAGTGCTGACATGGAGCAGACGCTGGTCGGTGAACTTGTCGTTCTGCATCGTTATCTTGGTATAGTATTCGCTGATAAAGTGGCGTCCTGTGCCATGGGCGATGGCATACATCGAAGGTACGAGCATCAAGGTGGCGTTGCGCTTGTTAGTGTGCATCTGCATCTTGGTGTAAGAATACGATTGTGAACCATGCAATCCTGTGGTGTCGGTACGTTTGGCATAGGTAAACACCAAGTTAAGCACCGAATCACGAAACGCAACATTCGGTGCTTTCACTTTAGCCTTACACCCCAAAGGCGATGCCAAAAGGAAGGCTATGAGCAAATATTTATAAAACGACACCCTGTTAGCCAAGGTATTTCATCAAGATTTTAACATATCCAGACTCTCTGAGTTTCGAGATACTCTTTTCGCGAATCTGGCGCACACGCTCACGGGTAAGCCCCATCTTGTCGCCGATTTCCTCCAGACCTTTCTCTGGCTCTCCAATACCGAAACAAGCACATACTATCTGTCGCTCACGCTCCTTGAGTACCTGACCGAGAACCTGTTTCAGTTCCATTGCCATACTCTCGTGATCTACCTGCTTGTCTGTACGACTGTCATCGCCACTCGACATCACATCGACCATGGCATTATCATCGTCGTCTCCAAATGGAGCATCGATACTCACGTGATGTCCACTTGCAGCCATACTCTGTGATATCTTCTCCTCATCCACACCTGTGCGGTCAGCTATTTCCTCCACACTGGGACGACGGAGATTCTCCTGCTCAAACTTGTTGATTTCGTGGTTCACCTTATTGAGTGAACCTACCTGGTTGAGGGGGAGTCTGACGATACGGCTCTGCTCAGCAATGGCCTGAAGGATACTCTGTCGAATCCACCATACGGCATAAGAGATAAACTTAAAGCCACGAGTCTCATCAAAACGCTCTGCAGCCTTAATAAGACCGATGTTGCCCTCGTCGATGAGGTCGGTAAGCGTGAGTCCTTGATGCTGATACTGCTTGGCGACAGATACCACAAAGCGCAAGTTGGCTTCTACCAACTTATTCTTGGCACGCTCACCGGCACGACCACCTTTCTTGATGGCCTGAGCAAGTTCTATCTCTTCCTCAATGGAAACCATAGGTGCACGACCAATCTCAACGAGGTACTTGTCGAGAGCCTCGCTGTTGCGGTTGGTGATGCTTTTCTGTATCTTAAGTTGTCTCATTCTCTATACTTTCGCCTAATTTGCGCAAATATAGTAAAAAAATGCATTCGTTGTTATTTTTAATAACTAACTTTAACACAATTATTTAACAACCTCATTCTGAAGAAATTTCTGATAAGCGTCACGATAGCCATTAAAAACATTGATATCTACATGTCCACGGATACCACTTACTCTTCCGTCTGGACATAACTGCCACAAAACCAGCCTGATATCTGGCTTATACTCGCCATAACGGGCTATCCATACGCGATAATTCCGCTTCAGATCGGGCGCATATTTCAAGTAACGGTTCACAAACATCTGACTGATATAAAGTATCGGTCTTGTGCCTGTTTGGCGTTCCACATATCTCAGCCATGCCCTTACTTGTGCAAACATAGCGTCTGGTCCGCCCATCTGCTTGATCTGCCGTGGTGTCGGTTCCAGGTCGAGTACGGGTGGAAAATCCCCCCTTCTTACCAGAGCATGCTTCGTAAACTTGCGGGCCTGTGCCAGTCCGGGCTTACGAGGCGAGAAGAAATGATAGCTTCCCACCCTGAAACCATGCGCCTTTGCTGCCCGATAGTCTTTACGGTAATAGGGATTGAGCAGGGAGGCTCCTTCCGTACACTTGATATAGATGAAGCTGATGGGATAGCTTATACTTCCACTGACTGTTTTGCGACTGATGTTGCCCAAGTGGGTAATACGCAACTTACTCCATTGGATGGGGTATTTCTTCTTACCTATAATATGCTGATATTTAGATATATCTATGCCGTATATTCTATCATAGGTATAGACAAGACGCTCGCCACGATAACGGTCGTTTTTCCATTCTCCCACGCAGAGTTGTTTGCCGGACTCAATGCCAAATCCGAATCCATCACGATGTCCATGTTTCCATTGTCCTTCATAGTGCGACCCGTCATTTCCCATCCACGTACCATGACCATGAGGATGGAACAGAGAGTCTCGCTCGCCTGTATAGATACCTGCAGAGTCTGCCTGCATTACCTTCACAAAGGACTGGCAGAAAGGCACGACGTCCATCTTTATTCCATAGAAGGCACTTCGCTGATTAATGGCACAGGCAGAGTCGGGCAGGGCTTGCGATGACAGGCTAAAGTAGTTCATGCCTTTCTGCATATCGTGCTTCTCCAATTGGCATGACTGACTTGACAACTGACGAGTTGACAACTGACTGATGTATAAAACTTTGTAAGACAACTGTCTTACGATTCGAAGCGAGGTAGTGTCGACTGTATGATGCAGAGAATCCAGTAGTTTTTTAGCCTTTTCGAACCGAACTTTCTGCTGTTCTGCGTAATCTGCAATCATGCCATAGCCTTCGTCGCGTACATTGTGCGAATGTGTGTAATAATCTATTTCATGAAGTGTCCATTTGGCATTCTTGTAAATGGTTTGCAACGAGTCTATTTGTGCATGATATACTTGCTGAGGTGTCATTCCCTGATAACGTTTATATCTTATAGCCGCATTGTCCTCGGCAAGTAAAAGTCCCTTGCAGGAAGGTAGCAAGTCGTATTGATTGACGAAGAAAGCATCCAGTTGTGTGGTGTCATTACCTAAGTCGAGCAGTATCTTATTGCCTGCTCTAAGCTCATAATGACAGCAAACATCAACAGTAGCCTTGGCACGCATCCATCTTTCCTGAGTCATGTGGTAGCAAGACCATACATACCAGCCGCAGCTCATGACAACCAACAGAAGCGACAGGATTGCGATGACAGCCTTGTTTTTCTTACTTAAATGAAACATTAC
>ERZ1035032.1361-NODE-1361-length-15392-cov-15.530873_pt1 | contig 15392 bp, 10 predicted proteins | sample MGYA00520693_ERZ1035032 | MGnify/ENA primary metagenome ERZ1035032 (study PRJEB33766, sample SAMN09781740) | gut metagenome | biome: gut microbiome | host: Homo sapiens | place: Madagascar | study: EMG produced TPA metagenomics assembly of the PRJNA485056 data... | reverse complement strand
TCCTTTCTTCTTTTCACTTACCTCGTTGTAATCTCTCAGTATTGTCAATGAACTTATTTTTGTACCGCTTCTTCCGAAACGGGCTGCAAAGATACGCACTTTTTCTTTACCTCCAAATTTTTTTTGACATTTTTTTATAAAAATTTTCGATGAGTGGGGATTTTCACCTTAATATAGTATATTTGTTTTTTGTCGGTGCGCTTCGACAGGATCAGCGACCGACACCGGACCCTGAGCCTATCGAGGGGGCCGGACGGAATGACAAGAAAGAAAGAAATGAAAACAAAATAACGATCAATGGAAGAAAAAAGAAATGCTTTACCGGAGAACGCTCAAAGGGAGCTGGCACCGGGCGAGGAGTACAAGCCGCTCTTGGGGGCGGAGAGGAAATGGGCGGAAGTTACGCCATATTCAGTGACCCTTGGATTGCTGATGGTGGTCATCTTCTCCGCGGCGGCGGCCTATCTGGGGCTGCGCGTGGGACAGGTGTTCGAGGCGGCGATCCCGATCGCGATCATCGCGGTGGGTCTGACAAGCGCGCTCGGCAAGAAGGAAGGTCTGGGACAGAACGTCATCATCCAGTCGATCGGAGGCTGCTCCGGAGCTGTGGTGGCGGGCGCTATATTCACACTTCCTGCCATCTACATTCTTGGAGTTGATGTCAACTTTATGCAGATGTTCCTCTCGTCGCTGCTCGGCGGTGTTTTAGGAATATTGTTCCTCATCCCTTTCCGGAAATATTTCGTGAAAGAGATGCACGGGAAATATCCTTTCCCTGAGGCCACGGCCACGACACAGATCCTCGTTAGCGGCGAAGGCGGCGGCAAGGGAGCTGGAACGCTTCTGGTGAGCGGTCTCATCGGAGGTCTTTATGACTTCATTGTCAGCACTTTCGGTGCGTGGGCGGATACGGTCAGCACCACCGTGATGGGATTCGGACAGACAATCGCTGACAAGGCGAAGGTCGTTCTGAAACTGAACACCGGAGCGGCTGTGCTGGGCCTCGGCTACATCGTGGGCCTGAAATATGCCTTCATCATCTGCTGCGGCAGTTTCCTGGTGTGGCTGGTGATCATCCCGCTGATGAACCTCATCTGGGGCGGACAGGTGATTGATCTGATGAACACCGGAGTGACAATGACAATCGGAGAGATGAGCCCTGACCAGATATTCAAGGATTATGCAAGGCACATCGGCATCGGTGGCATCGCGACCGCCGGAATCATCGGCATCATCAAGTCGTTCGGTGTGATCAAGTCGGCTGTGGGACTGGCTGTCGGCGAGTTCGGCAAGAAGGGAGGAAAGGTTGAGAACACCGAGAGGACACAGGAGGATATTCCTATGAAAACCATTGTGTTCGGCATTGTGCTGACGCTGTTGGCTGTGTTCGCTTTCTTCGCGTTCGGAGGAGTTGTGAACAACATCTGGCAGGCAGTTGTCGGGCTGCTGATCGTGGCGATCATCTCGTTCCTGTTCACTACCGTGGCGGCCAACGCCATCGCCATCGTGGGAACAAACCCAGTGAGCGGAATGACACTTATGACGCTTATCATCGCCGCGCTTATCCTTGTGGCTGTGGGACTTAAGGGCAACGCCGGTATGGCCGCGGCCTTGATCATCGGTGGAGTTGTCTGCACGGCGCTTTCGGTTGCAGGTTCATTCATCACCGACCTCAAAATCGGTTACTGGATCGGAAGCACGCCAAAGAAGCAGGAAGGCTGGAAGTTCATGGGTGTGGCTGTCGCGGCGGCGACAGTCTGCGGCGTGATGCTCGTGCTGAACAAGACCTACGGATTCGTCGGCGACCAGGCTCTCGTGGCTCCTCAGGCCAACGCCATGGCGGCGGTGATCCAGCCGATGATGAACGGCGGAGGCGCTCCGTGGCTGCTTTACGGAATCGGTGCGGTGCTGGCCATCGTGCTGACTTTCTTCAAGATACCGGCATTGGCGTTTGCGCTTGGAATGTTCATTCCTATCGATCTTAACCTGCCGTTGCTGGTCGGCGGCGCGATCTCCTGGTACGTGAGCACACGCTCGAAGGACAAGGCTCTGAACGAGGCGCGTCTGAACAAGGGTACGCTGATCGCTTCGGGATTCATCGCCGGCGGCGCGTTGATGGGTGTCGTGAGCGCGCTGCTGAAGTTCTTCAACGTGGATTGGTTCATGGCGGATTGGAACGCGCAGTATGGCGAGGCCATAGCGATCATTCCGTTCATCGGAATCATCGCCTACACGGTGATCGCTTCTTTGAGGGCTAAGGAATAAACAAACGGCCACCGAGCCTGCCGAAGTGCCGTTATGGAAGTCGCTTCGACAGGCTCGGCGACCAGAAAATAACAACAACATGGAAAAAGTTTTGGACAGGTTCCTGAGGTACGTCAGCGTTGACACTCAGTCGAACGAGGAATCAGAGAGCCAGCCTTCGGCGGAAAAAGAGCTCAATCTGCTGCGGATGCTGCGCGACGAGCTTCAGGCTCTCGGAGTGGAAGCCACTCTGGATGAATATGGTTACGTGATGGGGTCGATCCCTTCGAACATCGAGGCGAAAGTGCCGGCGATCGGCTTCATCGCCCACGTGGACACCGCTCCGGACGCATCAGGTGCGGACATCAAACCTCAGATAATCAATGAATATGACGGCGGGGATATTCCTTTAAAAGGTGTGCCGGGCCTGGCGCTGAAGCCTTCGGAGTTCCCGGAGATGCTTCACTACGTGGGTCAGACGCTGATCACCACGGACGGAACCACGCTGCTTGGCGCGGACGACAAGGCTGGCGTGGCCGAGATTATGGACGCGGTGCAGTACATCGTGGAGCATCCCGAGTTCAAGCACGGTGAGATCAAGATCGGATTCACTCCGGACGAGGAGATCGGACGCGGAGTCGTTAAGTTCGATGTCAAGAAGTTCGGGGCTGAATATGCCTACACGATGGATGGCGGCGAGATCGGAGAGCTGGAGTTCGAGAATTTCAACGCGGCTTCGGCGAAGATACATATTCAAGGAAGGAATGTGCATCCTGGCTACGCCAAGGGCAAGATGAAGAACGCCATTCTGATCGCGACTGAACTGAACGGACTGCTGCCGGTCCAGCAGAGACCTGAATATACCGAAGGGTACGAAGGGTTCTTCCATATCGTCGGGTTCAACGGTTCGGTTGAGGAGGCCGATGTCACCTACATCATCCGTGACCATGACCGCAAGGAGTTCGAGAGCAAGAAGGAGATCATGCGTAAGTGCGTGGATTTCATCAATGTGAAGTACGGCGAGGGTACGGCTGTGGCCACTGTCAAGGATCAGTACTACAACATGCGCGAGCAGGTTGAGCCGCACTATCACGTTGTGGAGAAAGCCGTGAAGGCGATGGAGATGGCCGGAATCAAGCCTAAGATCCAGCCGATCCGTGGCGGTACCGACGGGGCTAACCTCAGTTTCAAGGGCTTGCCTTGCCCGAACATCTTCGCCGGCGGCCTGAACTTCCACGGCAAGATGGAGTTCGTTCCTCTCAAGAGCATCGAGAAGGCCTCTCAGGTCATCCTAAACATCATCTCGCTCTACGCGGAGTAATATTTCGTTATATCAAAGCCCCGGGCGCTTCGACTGGCTCAGCGTCCGGGGCTTTGGTTCCAGCTGGTCGCTGAGCCAGTCGAAGCGACGAGGGAGGCTCAGGGAGACCGTCGGGATATTCAAAGAAAGGTTATTTGATCACTCCGAGTTCCTTGCCGACCTTGATGAAGGCGGCGATGGCTTTGTCGAGGTGCTCGCGCTTGTGGGCGGCTGAGAGCTGGACGCGGATGCGGGCCTGGCCCTTAGGGACAACCGGATAGTAGAAGCCGGTCACGAATATTCCTTCCTCGGCCATCTTGGCAGCGAACTTCTGGGACAGAGGAGCATCGTAGAGCATCACGGCGCAGATGGCGCTCTGGGTCGGCTTGATGTCGAAGCCGGCGGCCAACATCTTCTCGCGGAAGTAGGTCACATTCTCCTGCTGGCGGTCGTGAAGCTCGTTGCTTTCCTTGAGCATCTTGAACATCTCGATGCCGGCGGCCACGATCATAGGCGGCAGAGAGTTGGAGAAGAGATACGGACGGGAGCGCTGGCGGAGCATATCGATGATCTCCTTGCGGCCTGTGGTGAATCCGCCGACGGTGCCACCGAACGCCTTGCCGAGGGTGCCTGTGAATATGTCAATGCGGCCATAGCAGTCATATTGCTCCGCGACTCCGTGGCCGGTCTTGCCGACAACGCCGGCGGAATGGCTCTCATCAACCATCACGAGGGCGTCATACTTCTCGGCCAGCTCGCAAATCTTGTCCATCGGAGCGACGTTGCCATCCATTGAGAAGACTCCATCGGTGCAGATGATGCGGAACCTCTGGGCCTGAGCCTCCTGGAGACAACGCTCAAGGTCGGCCATATCAGCGTTGGCGTAACGGTAACGGACAGCCTTGCAAAGACGCACTCCGTCGATGATGGAGGCGTGGTTCAGGGAATCTGAGATGATGGCGTCGTCAGCCGTGAGCAGAGGCTCGAACACCCCACCGTTGGCATCGAAGCATGATGCGTAGAGGATGGTGTCCTCTGTGTGGAAGAAGTCGGAGATGGCAGCCTCAAGCTCCTTGTGAAGATCCTGGGTTCCGCAGATGAAACGGACAGAGGACATTCCGAATCCCCTCTCGTCCATAGCCTTCTTGGCTGCCTCGATGAGCCTCGGGGAATCAGCCAAACCTAAATAGTTGTTGGCGCAGAAGTTAAGAGCCTTGCTGCCGTCCTGGAGAGTGATCTCGGCGGATTGGGCGGAGGCGATGTTTCTCTCGTTCTTGTAGAGTCCGGCTTCCTTGATGGAGGCAAGCTCTGCCTGTAGATGTTCCTGGAATTTTCCGTACATATTGATAAAATTTTAAAACGTTTCGATTTCGCACTGACAAATATATTAATTTTTGACAAAATCGATAATATTTTATTATAAATAAGGGCTCTTGTCAGAAAATAATGTAAATTTGCACTTGCTAATTTAGCAATAAACAAGCGATCCGCAATGAAAAATGTACTAGTGATAGGTTCGACCGGACAGATCGGTTCGGAGCTGACAATGAAAATCAGGAATATGTACCCGGAAGGCAACGTTGTCGCCGGCTACATCAAAGGTGCTGAGCCAAAGGGTGTTCTGCTTGAGAGCGGTCCCGCCGAGGAGGCTGATGTCTGCAACGGTGAGCAACTTCTGGGCATCGTGAAGAAGTACAACATCGACACAATCTACAATCTCGCCGCCCTGCTCTCGGCTGTCGCGGAAAGGAAGCCGCAGCTGGCATGGCACATCCAGATAGACGGACTCATGAATATTCTTGAGATCGCGAGGGAGAACAATGTCGCTGTGTTCACACCATCCTCGATCGGTTCGTTCGGCCCTGAGACTCCGCATCAGAACACTCCTCAGGACACGCTCCAGAGGCCTCGTTCGATGTACGGCGTGACCAAGGTGGCCACCGAGTTGCTGAGTGACTATTATCACACCAAATACGGTGTGGACACCCGTTCGGTAAGGTTCCCTGGACTTATCTCCAATGTGACACTTCCTGGAGGCGGCACGACAGACTATGCCGTTGAGATCTACTATGCGGCAGTAAAAGGCGAAGAGTTTGTCTGCCCTATCGCGGCCGGGACATTCATGGACATGATGTACATGCCTGATGCCCTGAAAGCGGCGGTGGACATCATGAATGCGGATCCTTCCAGGCTGAAACACCGCAACTCGTTCAACATCGCCTCCATGAGCTTTGATCCGGAGATTATCTACCACAAGATTCAGGAACATATTCCTGGATTCAAGATGCGCTATGAGGTGGATCCGGTACGTCAGGCGATCGCTGACTCTTGGCCGGACAAGATGGATGATTCCTGCGCCCGCGAGGAGTGGGGATGGACACCGTCCTATGATCTGGAGACCATGACCGTGGACATGATCGACGCCCTCAAGAAGAAACTTCTCTAAAAAAGGATTCTATTATAAAGGATCAAGGACTGGCCTTCAGGTCAGTCCTTATTTTTTACCGGCTTTCCGTGCAGCTTTTCTGGCTTTCTGTTTTTCGTAACGAGCCTTGTAGCGTTCAAGCATCCTCTCTTCCTTAGCACGACGTTTCTCCATCGCCTTCAATGTCTTGAGGGTCCTCTGACGCTTCTTCTTCAACGCTTTCTCCTCCTTGGCCTTAGCCTTGGCGGCATCACGGGCGTCAAGTTCAGCCCATCTGGCCTCCTTGGCCGCCTGACGATCTTTTCGCGCCTTCTCTCTCTCAGCCTTTTTGCGTTCTTGCTCAGCCTTCTTTATGGCCGAAGGATCATTGGCCAATGAATCGTCCTTGCTGACCGACAACGAATCTGAAACCACAAGGCTGTCCTGTCGCGCCAAAGAATCACGGCTGGCAAGGCTGTCTCTCAGAGCCAGACTGTCGGCACGGGCAAGGCTGTCCGCCAAAGCAAGGCTGTCGGCGGCGGCAACGATCCTAAGGCTGTCGGCAATCCTGGCAGCCTCAGCCTTGCGCTCGGCCTCAAGCCTTCTGCGCTCAGCGTTACGGACCCGTTTCAAGGAATCCTGTCTGGCCAGCATCTTATAGACGCTGTTCATGTGGCCCGGGAAGTAGATGTCCGTCTGCGCGAATTCGGCTCTCGGCACATTCTCATAGACTTTCCTCTGGGACTCTCGCGGCTTATATGGCGTGATGTCCTCCGGTCCCTTGGGACGTTTGTCCGGCTGCCAGTCGAATCCCTTCAGAATCTTCTCGTCCTTTTTCATCTGGACGACCGGGTAGGCATCTGTCTTCACGGCATCGAAGTAGTTCAAGTCCTGAATATTACCGTCCTTCAATGTCGCGGTCAACATCTTTGACTCGAACTTGTTGACGGTGGCCAGACTTCCGTTCTCCTCGATGTAGAAGACTCCGGACGCGCCACCCATCGAGTCGAACCGCCTCAACGCACCGGTACTGTCAAAGTATGCCATCATCTCTGTTCCACGGATCTGGTCATAGGACAAGGTGTCCTCCTGCACTATTATAAAGGCATTGGACATCAAGCTGGCGCGGTCAATGGACCGGTTCTTGACAATGACGGTTATACTGTCGGCACTGTACTGCCGCTTGATCTCATTCCAGACAATCGGGTTTTCATACAACCTTATCAAAGAGTCAAGATCCGTGTAGGCAAGAGAGTCGCATGCGACCTGCATGTCGTTACGGAACACCTTGACGTTACGTATGCCATAGATGAAACTGATCTTCGTGGAATCCTTGGGGGCCAAAGACAAAGAGTCAGTGGGAACATGCAGGGAATCACCCGGCACGGTAAGGGAATCCGTAGGGACGGTCAGGGAATCCGGTGATTGCGGATCGGTCACTTCGGCAGGCTCAGTGACCGAAACAGGTTCAGTGACCGCGGAAAGGGTCTTCGCCGCCAGACTGTCGCTTGGAACACGTACAGTGTCGGGCGACGTTTTCAGGGTGTCCGGCAATTGGAACCGTGGAGGAGCATATTCAATGACATCATCCCATGGAGCGGGAAGGCCTTGACGGCCTTTCGTCACAGGATCGCCGATCATCGCGTCACCTGACAGTTTTCCGGATTTCGAGATCGCCTTTCCTCCTGAATTATCACCTGTCTTTCCAGCCGTTGTTCCCGCCGTCTTTCCTGTAGCCGTTCCAGTTGCCTTGCCAGCCGGTTTCCCGGTCGGTTTTCCACCTGGCTTGCCAGCGGAGGCGCCTCTGTCGGAGGCTCTGGCGGCGTTAGGGTCTTCCTCTTCCCGCTTCTTGCGGGCCTCTTCGGCCGCGGCCTTGGCTGCCTCGTAGGCCTTGCGACGGTACTCCGTGACAGGATCCACGTTTATCTCTTTCAGACGGCTTGCCGAATTGGAAATCTCCGATGAATCCACATCACATTTCGGTATGGAGCGCAGAATCAATGTGTCCGCACCGATGTAAGCTGTATCTCTCTTTTCCCCTTGCTCGCTGATCGCTATCACAGCCGGCTCACGGGTCAACTTTATGAATGACAAGGAATCTATATACTGCACATAACCGGCCACCGCGGCCACATTGCGAGTCGTGTCAAGCAGTTCCACATGGCCGAACATCTCCACATTGTTCGGAACCCGGTAATATACCAAGGTGTCAGCCCATGCCTCCTGGTTCTCGGTAAGAATATGCACGTTCCTGAAGAACGTGAACTTTTCCAAAGTCCGCTCGTAAAAACCGGCCTGCGAAGAAAGCATGTTGTTGTCCCTCCATGCGTTGGTGCCGGTTCCGAAAGTGGCTACGTTCGTGCCTGTGTTGTAGTCCAGATCATCAGTCTTCACGAATATCGAGTCAGTGTACATGTTGACGTTGTTCGTGAAACTGAACGTCTTGAGCTTGGAATAGTAATGGCCGTCATCGCTCTCGATGATCTGGCCGTCCTTGTCGCGCAAGGCACCGCCGTTCCTGAACACGGCCACACTGTCCTTGGTGTTATAGTCCAGGTCAGTGGTACGCAGGGTGTTCCCGTCCTTGTCCCTAAGCTGGACCAGCGCGCCTCTGAACTGAGCGAGGTTCTGGTCGATGAGATAGTCGAGGCTCTCGCTGCTGAGCACTGTGTTGTTCTGAATGATCTGGACGTTGCCGAAAGCGTTTATAACATTCTGGTTGACATTCCACAAGGCGGTGTCGCAGATCAGAAGAGTTGAATTGTGCTCGAATCTGGCATGTCCCAAAGCCTTCCTGTAGCTCTGGCCATATTCCTCGACCTGCTGAAGCTCATCACATCCCAGCAGGCGCACAAGACTGTCCTTCTGCTCGGTGTTCTGGGCGAAAAGGCCGAACGAAACCAGCAGAAGGATTAATGAATATGCCAGACGTCTCGCAAGCATCAGTCTTCAGAGAACTTTGAAGCCCAACCCGGACGACGGAACTCGCAGTCCTTGAACATCGGGTCGATGACAATGTGGGTCTCCTTGATCTTGCCGGCGAGGAAGTCATCGATGGCCTTCATCTGCTTGTCTTGACGGACTTGCTCCTGAAGCTGGCTGAAATCCTCCTCAAACGACGCAGTGTGGGCCGGAATGATCTTGTCAACACGGATGATCTTGTATATGGTCTTTCCAACGACATAGTCTTTGACCTGATCCTGACGGCCATCATTGTCAGTGGACTCCACAGGCTCGGAGATCTCGCCCTCCTTCAAGTCCTTGATGGCCAGATAGTCCTCCGGCTTGAGCTGGTCAATCTCGAAATATGCCGAGCCGGTGTTCGGATCGGACATCTGACCGCCGTTGGTCCTGGTGGCCGGATCCTGTGAGTAGAAGTTCGCCGCCATCTGGAACGTCACGGCGTTATTGTTGATCTCGGTACGGAGGCTGTCCAGAGTCTTGAACGCCTTATCCCTGTCGTCATCAGTGTATTTAGGCTTCATCAGAATGTGGCGGGCGTTGAACATGTCGCCTTTCTTCTCGATGACCTCGATGAGGTGGAATCCGTCAGGAGTCTCGACAATCTGCGAGATAACACCCGGCTTCAAAGCCATAGCGGCGTCTGAAAACACAGGCCAGAAGATTGACTTCGAGGCCATTCCAAGCTCGCCACCCTTACGGGCGCTACCCGGATCCTCCGAATATATTCGAGCAAGAGTGGAGAACTTCTCTCCGTTGATGATCCTCTCGCGGAGGTCCAGCAACTTCTCGCGCACGGCCATGTTCGCGGCCTCGCGGTCCGGATAACGGCAGATCTGACTGAGCTGGTACTTGATAGGAACTATCGGAAGGTTCTTGGTGTCAACCGTGTCAAGATATTCCTTTACATCATAAGGTGTCATCTCCGGGATCTTCTTCATGATCTCCTGCTGGGCCTGCTGTGTGAGGCTCATGTCCTCGTACTGCTTGCGCCATTCCTGACGGAGGCGGTAGAGAGGCTTGCCGAAATATTCCTCAACCTTGTCCTCGCCGCCGAGGTAGGTCAGCATCCTGTCCGCCTGCTGGGAAAGGCTTCCTTCAACCATGTCCTGATTGACCGTGAGAGAGTCGATCCTGGCCTGCATCAGGAATATCTTCGATTCGAGAATCGATTCCAGCACCTCGCAGCGGACATTCCTGTCTGATGAAAAGCCCTGGGCGCTGCGGTCCTTGACCGCCCCTTCGATGTCGGAGATCATGATCGCCTCGTTGCCGACAACGGCGACGGTCTTGTCAACGTACTTGTATTTCTGGGCAGAAGCCATCGCGCAGGTCGCTGCGAGGGCGAAGATGGTGATTGCTGTTTTCTTTATCATTTCGAATATATTTCAAAATTCTCCTTAACCTTGGCGTCTTCTATCAAGTCCCGTTCCAAACCGGCCAGGAGCTCGTGCTTTCTTCCGCTGATGATGATGTCCTTTATCCTGTCCTCACAATATTCCACCGGAGCGATCTCCCCGGCCCTCCGGTAATCCACTATGAACGCGACAGAGATGTTGGCATCCCCGTCCGGCATCTCTATGAAGTTGCCGCTACGCTGTGAGAGCATCTGAACATAGTCCACACCGAACTCGGCGGCCAGTTTCACCGCGTCTATCCAGCCATTGGAATAGTCATGGTAACGCTGGGTCGAATTGAAGGCGATGCTGTCAGCGGCCACCACGTCCTCAACATTGTCCGAAGACATCAGCTTCTTGATCTTCTGAAGATTCGGAGAATCTTTCGGAATATTCATAAAACGGGCTTTGAGGATCGGCCGCTCCAGCTTGAAGGACTCTTTGTGGGAGCCATAATATTCATCAATCTGCTTTTTTGAGACGGTGGTGTCGAGGCGCTCGTTGATGTAGCGCTGCTCGTAGCGGTACCGCAGAAGCGACTGGCGGTAGGCCTCAAGCTCCTTCGAGACATCCTTTTCCTCCTTGGAGAGACGCTGCTGGGCTATGTCGAGGAAAGCCTTGTCCTTCACCCACGAGTTGATGTAGAGGTTCGCAAGGTTCACGCTGTCCTCCGGAGACGTGCCCTTGGGGATCACATCGTCCAGTTCCGAGCGATAGAGTTTATGGTCTCCCAGCCTGGCGACAACCTCCCCGTCGTGAATCAGCGAGGATATTGCCTTGCAGGACGGAAGGGCGGCAACGGCGACGGCCATCATGAATATGCGGAACCTCTTGAGCATCATTGATTAGCGGGAATAGTTAGGGGCTTCCTTGGTGATGGTCACATCGTGTGGGTGGCTCTCAAGGAAGCCGGCGTTGGTGATGCGCACGAACTGGGCGTTCCTGAGTTCCTCGACAGTATGCGCTCCGCAGTAGCCCATTCCGGCCCTGAGTCCGCCGACAAGCTGATAGACGACCTCTGAAACGGTTCCCTTGTAAGGCACCTGGGCCACGATTCCTTCTGGTACGAGCTTCTTGATGTCGGACTCCATGTCCTGGAAATACCTGTCCTTCGAGCCTTGCTCCATCGCTTCGAGGGATCCCATTCCGCGGTAGGACTTGAAGCGGCGGCCGTTCATGATGATTGTCTCGCCTGGGGATTCCTCCGTTCCGGCGAGCAGGGAGCCTGCCATGATGGTGCTGGCACCGGCGGCAAGCGCCTTGACGATGTCTCCTGAATATCTTATACCGCCGTCAGCGATCACAGGCACGCCCGTTCCCTTGAGGGCATATGCGGCCTCCATTACGGCCGTCAGCTGCGGCACGCCGATTCCGGCGATGATTCTCGTGGTGCAGATCGAGCCCGGGCCGATTCCGACCTTCACGGCCTTGACTCCGGCATCGGCGAGAGCCTTGGCACCGGCGGCGGTGGCGACGTTTCCGGCTATGATCTGGAAATCCTTATAGGCGTCGCAGGCCTTCTTGATCATCCTGAGCACACCTTCGGAGTGTCCGTGGGCGGTGTCGAGGACAACAGCGTCGGCTCCGGCGTCGATCAGAAGACCGATCCTGTCGAGCGTGTCGGACTTGATTCCGGCGGCGGCGGCGACGAGGAGGCGGCCCTTGCTGTCCTTGGAGGCGATAGGGTTGTCCTTGATCTTCATAAGGTCCTTGTAGGTGATCAGGCCGACGAGCTTGCCGTCATTATCAACAACAGGAAGCTTCTCGACCTTGCTGTGCTGGAGGATCTTCGTGGCGTCGGCCAGGGTGATGCCCTTAGGCGCGGTCACGAGGTTCTCCTTTGTCATAACCTCGGAAATCGGCAGCTGCATATCCTCCTGGAACCTCAAGTCACGGTTAGTGACGATTCCGATGAGGAAGCCGTTGGCGTCCACGACAGGAATGCCGCCGATGTGATGCTTCTTCATCATCGCGAGGGCGTTGCCGACATTCGCGTCCGGGCTGATCGTCACAGGATCGTAGATCATTCCGTTCTCAGCCCTCTTCACGTGACGCACCTGCTCGCACTGCTGCTCGATGGTCATATTCTTGTGAATCACACCGATACCACCGGCCCTCGCCATCGCTATGGCAAGATCGGCTTCTGTGACTGTGTCCATCGCGGCCGACACGATCGGGGTGTGGAGCTTGATGTCAGTCGTGAAATTTGTTGTGACATCCACGTCACGAGGAAGTACATCGGAATGTGCCGGAACCAGCAAAACGTCATCGAAGGTGAGGCCTTCAGGAATCTCTCGGTTTACAAACTTCGCCATTGTAATCAAATAAATTTGACAAATATAAGAATTTTCACGCAATAGTTGGCTTGGCCGGAGGGTTGTTCTGCCTCTATGGCCTCAAAAAATTCGGCTTCCGGCCCGACAGCCGACCTTCCGGCAAGCGAAAGTTGTGCCAGCCGATTAATCAAGGCTTTGAATATAAACGGCCTTGCCACGTGTCCCGTTCCTCAAGACGTTTGTCCAGAAGGCGGAGGATCTCGAAGTTTCGGACGAGTCCCCAAGGGGTGTCGTTCACGAAGCGGGGCGGGACCTCGCCGGCGACCCGTTCGATGTAAAGGTCGGGGCGCAGGCGTTCGAGGATGTCGATGACAAAGTCAAGATATTCATCAAGACCGGGACGGTAGAAGGCTGAGGGGTCGGCGGCATATTCCTTTTCCATCACTGTGCCTCTGACGATCTGGAGCTGGTGGAATTTGACGGAGCGCAGCGGGAGGGAGGAGATAAGGCCGCATTGGTCGAGGAGCATCTCTCTGGTCTCGCCGGGGAGGCCGAGGATGAAGTGGGCTCCGGTGTCGATGCCTCTTTCGGCGGTCATTTCCACGGCTTTGCGGGCGCACTCGAAGCTGTGGCCGCGGTTGATGTGGCGCAGTGTGCTGTCGTGGCAGGACTCGATGCCATACTCTACCACCACTATGGGGGCGGTGAGGGTATCCGGAACCGGGGCCTGGACAGTCGGTCCCGGAGCCTGCCGAAGGGATCTTTGCCACCCTGAAAGGACACGCCCCGACGCCAAGCCAGCCAGATAGTCCAGCTTCTTCTCATCGACACAATCCGGACGCGTGCCGATCACGATCCCCACCACCTCCGGATGGCTCAGAACCTCCTCATAAAGAGCCTTCAACCGATCCAACGGACCGTATGTGTTTGAATATGCCTGGAAATATGCCAGGTAGTGCCTCGCCCTCGGATATCGCACCTTTTGGAACTCTATTCCTTCGTCAATCTGTGTCAGAAGCGGCTTCCCCGGAGTACTGTAACCAGGATGGAAAGCGGCGTTGTCGCAGTAGGTACACCCTCCCCGCCCCACGGTTCCGTCCCGGTTAGGGCACGAGAACCCTGCGTCCAGAACAAGTTTCTGGAGCCGCTCACCGTACCTGCGGCGGTAATAACCCACGAACGAATTGTATCTTTTCCCTTCTGAAAAACCAAACATAATGCAGCCGTTACTCCTTCTTCCGATTCACCTTTTCTTCGCGTCCTCTTCAGTTCCACGTTCAATTGTGATTGTCCCATTCCGGGCATTCGGTTTTCAAAGAAATCCATTAAGGAGAACTCCTGTTCCACGTCCGGATGTGATTGCCCTATCCCCTTTTCCCGACACGTGCCACCGAAAAGTACGACATATTCCTTGCAAAACTAATGAATTGTGAATATTTTTACAAGTTGGATCCGTCATTGGTTCCGGAAAGAGAAGGTTTTTGATTGGTTTGAACCACGAAAGGGCATTTCAAGCAGAACAGTTTATTGATTATAAACAGATGTCGATATGAACATATTCCTGAAAATTTTGTCTTCGGCGGCCGCGGTCGCTCTGTCATTCAATTGTGCCGCCTCTGCGCAGGAAGCCCCTAAGAAATGGGCTGTGGTTGAGTTTTCCGCCAACTTTATGCGCGAGGCACCGGACTACGCCGCCGAGCTTGGAGACCAGGCGTTGATGGGGACGGTGGTCGAGGTCCTGGATAAGTCAAGCTACTGGGTCAAGATAAAGAGTCCGGAGCCTTACACGGCCTGGGTCAACGAGATGGGGCTCGTGCCGATGAGCGAGGAAGAGCTTCAGGACTACCTTGAGGCTCCGAAATACATCTGCACAGCGGCTTTCTCACACATTTACGAGGAGCCTTCGATGGATTCCAGGATTGTCTCCGATTTCGTGCTCGGAGACATCGTGAGAATCATGTACAGTGTCAGGACGCATGCCGGAGGACGTTACAAAGGCTATGAGGAGGGGCAGGCGGTTCTGAAGAAGAAGTTTGTCGGAGTCGTGCTGCCGTCAGGCAAGACCGGTTATGTTCCCGCTAAAGATGTCGCGGTGTTCTACAAATGGGCCAAAGACCGCAAGGACAGAACCACGGCCGGGAATGATTTCAGGCAGGATCTTCTGACCACGGGTTACAGGTTCCTCGGCGTACCGTACATGTGGGGCGGCACGTCCATCAAGAACGTGGACTGCAGCGGATTCACCCGCAGCGTATATTTCGCCAACGGAGTGCTCCTTCCGCGCAACGCCTCCCAACAGGCAAGGATCGGAGAGGATGTGGGGATATTCAAGGACAACGGGGATGTTGACTGGAGCGGTCTGCTTCCTGGCGACCTTCTGTTCTGGGGCAAGGCCGCGACCGACACCACCAGGGAGCGGATCACGCACGTGGGGATGTACATCGGTGACGGCAAGTTCATCCACTCCGCCCAGGTCGTGCGTGTCAACTCATTGGATTCCAGCGCTGCCGATTTCTACAACCGCAAGCCTGTCCGCGCCCGCCGCATCGTCGGCCACATAGACGCCGATGGCTCCGGAATCATCTCCACCTTACGCAGCCCGTTCTACTTTCCGCGGAATCAGTGCGGTCACAGCCCGTCCGCGCCCGCCGCATTGTCGGTCACATAGGCTCCAACGACTCCGGAATCATCTCCACCTTACGCAGCCCGTTCTACTTTCCGCGGAATTAGTGCGGTCACAGCCCGTAAGCGACACCCGCATTGTCGGTCACATAGGCTCCAACGACTCCGGAATCATCTCCACCTTACGC
>ERZ1035032.1355-NODE-1355-length-15427-cov-17.856037_pt1 | contig 15427 bp, 15 predicted proteins | sample MGYA00520693_ERZ1035032 | MGnify/ENA primary metagenome ERZ1035032 (study PRJEB33766, sample SAMN09781740) | gut metagenome | biome: gut microbiome | host: Homo sapiens | place: Madagascar | study: EMG produced TPA metagenomics assembly of the PRJNA485056 data... | reverse complement strand
CAGCTTGATGAGATCGGCATGGTGTGGAGCGTTTTTGATGTCAAGTGGGAAAAAGCCTTTGCCTTGGCAGTGGCCTATTACGAGCAAAACGGCAACCTGAATATGCCGCGCTCCTATGTAACAGCCACAGGGGAGAAGCTGGGCTGCTGGGTGGCAAATCAGCAGTGGGCGTACCAAAAGGAAAAGCTTTCGGATGACCAGATCATGCGGCTGGAAAGGATCGGGATGTATTGGGGCAACCGCAATGACCGCCAGTGGAACGAAGGGTATCAGGAAGCAAAGCGCTATTTTGAAGCCCACGGAGATCTGAACGTACCAATCAATTATGTTTCACCGGATGGATATGCCCTCGGGAAATGGGTCAAGCGGCAGCGGTATACTCACCAAAATCCTGAAAAAAGCGGTGCTGTTCTGACAGAGGAACGGATTGCAAAGCTGGATGAGATCGGGATGCGGTGGGAGAAAGCAGATTTGAAGCCACATCGGTTGGAGTTGGCACAGGGATCCAAGAGGGAAAACAGAGCCCTGAACGTTTCGGCTAACCACAAAACGGGGGAAGATATCGGTTTGTGTAGTTAATAGCGCGACCCCAAACAGTTGCTGTAATTTGGGTCGGAGAAGTTACGTGAGTCGTAAAAAGAAAATCTAAAGGAGTTATTGGAGAGGATTATGTCAAAGTTTCAGCATGATGTAATGTTGCGGATCGTAAAGATTCTGAATGTTCTGATGATCGAGCTGCCGTTTGCGGCCTGCTGGTTCCTGTACTACTCGCACCAGACCTATGCAAATCTGGCATGGGAGGGTCATTTTGCGATTTTAGGCCTGTTTTTTATCCTGTACATTGTACTCGGTAAAATCTACGATGCGTTCTGGATGTCGATGCAGCGGGTCTCAGAGCTTGTGTATGGCCAGATCCTTGGCGCGATGGCAACCGATGGTATTTTGTACATCGTGATCTGCCTGATGTCGGCAAAGCTCTGCAATCTGTTGCCGGGTATTGCGGCAATTGTGGGGCAGCTGGTGATGGCTACGATCTGGGCATTCTGCGCACATAAATGGTACTACACGACCTTTCCGCCGCAGAAGACCGCAGTTGTCTACGATGTGCGACACGGCATGGAAAAGCTCATCAACGAGTACGGTCTGAGTCAGAAATACGATGTGCAGGTCACCCTGAGTGTGTCGGAGTGCTTGGCAGACCTGAGCATTCTGGACGGTATGGAAACGGTTTTTGTCAGCGGCGTCCACAGCCATGAGCGCAACATTATCCTGAAGCATTGCGTGGGGAAGGGCATCAATATGTTCGTCATCCCCCGCGTTGGCGACGTTATCATGAGCGGTGCCCGGCCTATGCATATGTTCCATCTGCCCATGCTGCGGGTCGGCCGTTACATGGCAAGCCCGGAGTTCCTGTTCGTTAAGCGTGCAATGGACATTGTGATTTCGCTGGCAGCACTGATCATCCTGAGCCCGCTGTTCCTGATTACGGCCATTGCAGTCAAGTCCGATGGTGGTCCCGCCTTCTATAAGCAGGTGCGTCTGACCAAAGACGGCAAGCAGTTCGAAATTCTGAAGTTCCGCTCCATGCGCGTGGATGCAGAAAAGGATGGCGTGGCACGTCTTTCCACCGGCGACAAGGATGACCGTATTACAAAGGTCGGTCACATTATCCGCGCCTGCCGTCTGGACGAACTGCCCCAGTTGCTGAACATCCTGAAGGGTGATCTGTCCGTTGTTGGTCCCCGCCCGGAGCGCCCGGAGATCGCTGCCCAGTACTGCGAGGAGATGCCGGAGTTTGCGCTGCGCCTGCAGGCAAAGGCTGGCCTGACCGGCTATGCACAGGTATATGGCAAATACAATACCACCCCCTACGATAAGCTGCAGATGGATTTGATGTATATTGCACATCCCAGTCTGATCGAGGATTTGAAAATTATGCTGGCAACCGTGAAAATTCTGTTTATGCCGGAGAGTACTGAGGGCGTGGCAGAAGGTGCGACCACGGCGATGGGGCAGGAGTGAACACGTCGATTTGACGGCGATAAAAGAGTTTTTTAACTGGTATGCACGACAATTATTTGTAGAAATACTGGGTTTTGGCAAGGCGAAGGTTCTACACTTTTTGTGATGAATCTGAGCTGTTTTGCAATAGTAAAAGGGGAGCTTATCGGATGAAAAAATACGCAATTATCACGATGGATGTTGAAGACTGGTATCATACATATTTCCCGGAGGCAAATGTAGACCGTTCTATTTCGCTTCTGGACGGTTTGGATGTGGCACTGGATATTATGAAAAAGGACGATATCCACGGCTCGTTCTTTGTTGTTGGTGAGATTGCGGATAAGCTCGCAGATAAGCTCCGTGAGATGGACAAAGAAGGCCATGATATCGCAGTTCACAACTGCCAACATCTTCGCCCTGTAACGATGACTCCGGACGAGTTCCGCAGCCAGTTGCTGGAGGCAAAGCAAAAGATCGAGGGAATTCTTGGACATCAAGTTCATGGTTACCGCGCACCAAGCTTTGGCATTGACGATGAACGGCTTGACATTGTGCGAGAGTGCGGTTTTAAGTACGACTCCAGCAAGCTGAAACCGCAGAAGAGTGCCAAGTACGGTGTGCTGAATTTGAGGGACTTTAAGGAAACGATTCCTTGTGTTCACCAGACTAAAGGCTTTACGGAGTTTGAGGTCAGTACTGAGAAGATTGGCGATATGAATATGCTCCTTGGCGGCGGGTATATTCGGATGCTACCGTGGTTCTTTATGAAGCATATGACCCAGAAGTATTTGGACTCTGGTAAGCCCTATGTGATGTACATTCATCCGATTGATTTGTCACCGAAACCTATGCCGAAGGTGGAGGGTATTAGCTTCGACCGGTATCTTCGTACACATATTGGCCGCCGCCATATGGTTTGGCGTTTCAAGAAGGTAATTGAGATGCTCAAAAAGAGTGGCTACGAGTTCGTGACTTTTGAGGAACTGCTGAAAATCTATCCTAACGAAGAATGAGGCAATAATGGATTCCATTCATGTTACGAATTATGAGCCGAACATAGGACTGGGGCTAAGGATAGCACTTGTGACCGATATGCACAGTATGCCATACGATGAGTTACTGATGCTACTTACAAAAGAAAGTCCCGATGCGATTCTCCTCTCTGGCGATACTTTGGAGCGACACGAGGAAGGAAAAAGTGAATGGAACTTTCTATCAATGGAACAGTGGCAGTTTCTGCCGGAGATGAAAGGCCCAATGGTTAGTCTGATGCGGGTGCTGGATCGTCTGGTCGAGCATAAGGGGATTGAAGCTGAAGAAGAGGAAGACCTCGGCTTAGCGTTTCTCCGAGATATAAGCAAGCTGGCCCCTGTATTCATGTCGGTCGGAAACCATGAATGGTATTTTACCGCTGAAGATGAGAGATTCTTCGTAGACCGCAATATTACAGTTTTGGATAATGCCGATGTGCAGGTGACTATTAAAGGTAAGAAGCTGCGCATCGGTGGATTGTCCACTCGCTATGATTTGGATTGGTTAGAGGAGTATGCACGAAAAGAAGGAACGAAAATTCTTCTGTGCCATCATCCAGAGCATTACAAATACAAGATTAAGGACAGAAAAACAGACACCTTCGACTTGGTTTTATCTGGGCATTACCATGGAGGGCAATGGCGCATTGGTAATGTTGGTGTGTACGTGCCAAGGATTGGACTGATGGTTTCAAATGTCCGTGGGCAGTTTGGAAAGCACATTATCAGCGCAGGTGTTTCAAATACGACCCGGTTTCCAAGATTGGGTAATCCGCGGGAACTGGTGATGATAAAGATATGAGGAGAAAAGGGAATGGATAAAGTATTACTGGCAGACGGTCATGCACGGCAGGCACTGGCTCTTGCTAAAGCATTTCACGATTTGGGGTGCTATGTCGCAGCAGTGTGCGAGTCTGGATTAGATGTCTGTGCATTATCTCGTTATGTCGATAAGGCAATTAAGGATAAAAACATTCATGAGCGCCCAGATCTCCGTGTTGAGTTCGTGAAAAGGGAAGTCTCGAAGGAACAATATACACTCGTAGTAGCTTGTTCAGATGTGACGGCAGAACAAATTGCTATCCATAAACAGGAACTTGAAGCATACACAAAAGTTTCCGTTGTAGATAAGGAAGAATTTTATCTGGCTTTTGACAAGATGGAAACGATGCGGATTTGTATGGAAAATAATATTCCATGTCCGAAAACATATTTGGATATTCAGACGATAGAAGAACTCAAAAAAAAAGAAATCGCATATCCAGTAATTATTAAGCCTCGTGAAGGTTACGGTGCAATTGGATTCCATAAGTTTGATGATGAACACAGCTTGATGAGCTATTTAGGCGAGCATGAAAGTGAAATCAAGTTTCTTATCATTCAAGAGTATATTCCACAAACGGATATCCAGTATGAAGCAGCAATGTTCGTGGATGAAAACAATACTATCAAGTCTGCGATGGTATTTGAAAAGAATCGGTGGTTCCCAGTACATGGGGGATCGAGTACTTGTAATACCTCTGTGCATGACGATGACATTGTCAGAAATTGTAGCAAGTTGATGCAGACAATTCAATGGCGAGGGTGTGCGGATATTGATTTGATTCGTGATCCGCGTGACGGGGTTGCCAAAGTAATGGAGATTAACCCGCGAATGTCCGGCAGTGCAAAAATTGTAATGCTGTCAGGCGTTAATCTAGCTCTTCAGTTACTTCAAATGGCCAAAGGCGAAGAAGTTACAAACTATCCTGATTATAAGGATGGGATTAGACTTCGGTGCTTGTATACGGATTTTTTGTGGCTTTTGAAGTCTAAGGATAGATTCAAGGCAAACCCAGCGTGGTTTGATTTTAAGAATACCTATGAACAGGTGTTTACCTGGAAAGATCCGAAGCCTTTCTTTGGATTTTCACTGGCATCATTATTGAAATTGAAAAGGGAACTGAAGAAGAGAGAAGGATGATAAAAGATCCGAATGGTGAATGCGGCATATATCTTTTGGAAAATAAAAGCGTTGCGGATTGAAGCGAAGAAGGGGCATTCGTGTGAAGAAAAAAATCTTAATGATTACACTGTCGAATCATACCAGTTTTCAAGATGGTGTGTTTAGTATGTACGAAAACCTTAAAGGAAGATATGAGGTGTCGACACTAACGATTGCAGGGTCAAGCTATCCTGTGTCGCAAGATAAAAATAATTATTTTGTTGATGCTCCACTACGGCCTGGTATCACAAAAGGAACTTTTAATTTTAAGGAAATACATCGAATGATGAAAATTATTCGAAAAGTTGATTTCGACACTGTATATTTCGAGTCATTCCACATCTGGAATTATCCAGTAATTATGTATTTGAAATTGCATGGAATTAAATATTCTCATGCAATCAACGATGTCATTCCGCATGAAGGTGATCCGCATGCAAAAATCAATGGAATGATAAATGGACTGACTGCAAAGCTGGCAGATCGAATTATTCTGCGAAGTTCAGATGGATTAAATAACGCGGAAAAACGCTATCCCAAATACAAAAATAAGCTGCACAAGGTTGACCTTTGGTATTCTTTCCCACAGTATTGCCCTCCTAAGGGTAATACGATTCTTTTCTTTGGTCGGATGAATCGTTACAAAGGTATTGATTGCCTGCTTGAATTAGTGAAAAAGACACCGGACCTTCAATATATTGTTGCAGGTAAAGCAGATGACAGCGTGGGTGATACGGTGGAAGAACTGCGTAAAATGCCGAATGTGAAGCTTGACGAAGGTGTAATTCCCTACGACAAGATGCATGACTATTTTTACAATGCACGCTGCACGATTCTACCATATGAAACTGCAACGCAGTCCGGTGTAGTGCTTGATGCATATAAGCATTCTCGACCGGCGGTGGCTTTTGATGTCGGAGCATTGGGCGAACAGATTGATGACGGGGTAACTGGATATCTTGCTAAGCCTGGCGATGTTGGACAGCTTGAGACTCAGCTGCGAAAAATCATTGATATGCCGAATGAACAGTATGAGCAGATGTGCATGAAATCTTATCAGAAGGGGCTGGATGCTTACTCGGCTAAGAGTAGAGAAAGAGAGTTCCTGAGTGCAATTGGTGTAGAGCAGGGAGTATAAAAATGAATCTTAAGACCCTAAAAAGATATTGGATGATGCTTCGACTAATCTCCATCGGGGGGGGGTACTCAAGAGCTGAGTACCTGAAGAAGAAACACTATTTTAAGTCTATTGGTGAACACGTCTATCTGCAACCGTGGAATTTTGGAACAGAGCCAGAGATGATTAGCTTTGGAGATAATGTTCACGTTGCAAGCAATGTCAATTTTGTTAACCATGATATCACTTGCTTTATGTTTTCCTATATGGACAAGAAACATAAGTACAAGGCAAGAGTCGGTGAAATTAAAATTGGCAATAATGTCTTTATTGGTGCCGGTTCCAGAATTCTATATGATGTAACTATTGGTGACAATGTCATTATTGGTGCGGGTAGCCTTGTGAATAAGAGTATTCCAAGTGGTACGGTTGCAGCTGGCGTGCCGTGTAGAGTTATTGGGAAATTTGAGGACTATCAGAAGAAATTGCAAATATAAATGAATAAAAAATTGAGGAAATAAGAGATGATTATCACAAAAACTCCTTTCAGAATGTCTTTTTTTGGCGGCGGTACCGACATGGAGAGTTTCTTTAAGGAAAATGGCGGCTCGGTTCTTTCTACAACTTTCGATAAGTATTGCTATGTGAATGTACGTCACCTTCCGCGATTCTTTGATTATTCTACAGAGCTTTCCTACTCAAGGACGGAGCGTGTGACAAACATCGACGATATTCAGCATCCGGCGATTCGAAATGCAATGAAGATGCTTGATATGCACGAGATTCGTCTTACATATGAAGCTGACCTTCCGGCGCGTTCTGGCCTTGGCACTTCTAGCTCTTTTGCGGTTGGAATGCTGAATGCCTTCTATGCGCTTAAAGGGAAGTATGCGGATAAGAAAAAGCTAGCAGATGAAGCAATTTACCTTGAACGCAACCTGTGCCAAGAAGCTGGTGGTTGGCAGGATCAGGTTGCAGCGTCTTTTGGCGGGTTTAACCGCATTAACTTCAATGCAGATGGCTATGAAGTATTGCCTGTCATTATTTCGCCGGAGCGCAAAAAACAGCTTAATAAGAATCTGATGATGTTCTTTACGGGATTTACGCGATTCTCCTCTGATGTGCAGAAAGCAAATGCTGTAGGTAAGCAAGATAAGACTGCTCAACTTAAGGAGATGCTTGCTCTCGTTGATGATGCAGAGCGCGTTTTGACGGACAAGAACACTGACCTTGATGATTTTGGCAGAATGCTTGACCATACTTGGAAGCTGAAGCGTCAAACAGGTTCGGCTGTTTCGACTAATAGCATTGATGATTTGTACGCAAAAGGTATGGCTGCCGGTGCACTGGGCGGAAAACTGCTCGGTGCTGGTGGCGGAGGATTTCTTGTGTTCTATGTGCAGCCGGAGCATCAGGATGCTGTTCGTTGGGCAATGCGGGATTTGATGCACATTCCGTTTGAGTTTGAAGATGGCGGTACAAGAGTCATTCACTATACGCCGGAAGTGTACGAGCCGAAAGTATAAGAAACCGGCTTCTATTCATAGGAAAAGTTAGGAGTTGCCGTAAATCACTATGTGTGAATATAAAGAAGCTAAAGTTTTGGCAATAGTTTTAAACTACAAAACATTTGAACAGACATTGGAGATTGTCAATAAATTAAAATTGCTGGAATATTCGAATCTGGATGTTTTAGTCGTTGACAATTGCTCTCCGAATGAGTCTGCAAGCATTTTACGCAAGCGTGCTGCAAAAAGCGGCTTTATATTTATTGAGAATGCAACTAATTCTGGATACGCTGCCGGCAACAACATAGGAATTCGGTATGCCGTTGAACATGAGTATAAGTATTCGTGGATTCTAAATAACGATTTGGTATTTGATGATAATAGAATACTCCATACATTAGTCCGTATTGCAGAGAAAAATCCTCAAATTGCCTGTGTTGGGCCCAAAATCAAAGATTTAGATGGAAATATTGTTCCTCCTTATTTAAAAAAACCAACAAGATGGAATTTAACATTAGGAATTGGAAAAGCAAAACGGGAACGGGACAAGCATAAATTTGAATCTGGAATGGTATACAGAGTGTATGGATGCTGTATGCTGCTTAGAAATTCCACGATGGAACAAATCAATTATATGGATGAGCGAACATTTCTCTATTGCGAAGAAGATATTCTTGCTGAACGATTTATTGCGGCAGGGGCTTATACATATTATTGCGCGGATACTAATGTGATTCATCTGGAGTCAATGACTGTAAATGCAGAGCAAGGGAAAAAATCCTTAAAAAAGGCGAAAACAGTTTTAAAAAGCATGAACATATATTTAAAGGACTATTTGCATTATGACCCTTTTTCAAGAGGGGTTTGCTTACTCGTTAGAGCAGCAATCATATTGATTAGATGAGGTTGAATTCGTGTATAAGAAAAGTCTAAAAGTGACACCAGCAGAGATATTTATATTCGTAATGCAACTTCTCTATGTTGCTTCCTCCAGTGAAATAAGCGAGTATGATTTTTATGAATTAGTAATTATTTTGGGCTATGCAGTTGCTGGCTTTATGGCCGCAATTGCGTGTACGACAAAAAAAGTTGATTTACTTAATATAGTAAAATTTTCGGTTATCATCGTTCTTATGGGAATAACGGCTATAAGTTCTGCGGGCAGAGAGTTTGTGCTTTTGGTTTTATACTTGATTATATTGAAAAATGCAACCCAAGATCGAATAGTAACTGCATTTTACTGGGCGGATATAATAGCCATAACACTAAATATCGCTTTATCTATTGCTGGAGTATATCACATCTATTCGGTAGATACGAATCATGTGACATTGGGATTCACTAATTCCAATTTTTTAGGTGTTATTATTTTTGATATTGTAGTGCTAATGATTGTCCGTAACACTCGAAATAATTTGTTGCCTTATGTTATTGCTTTATTGGCAGGATTATTCTGTTGGGAATATCCGTATTGCAGATCTGCAACACTCTCAATTATTATTATGCTCCTTTTGGCTGGCATGAGAAGGGTGTTTGAAGGAAAAAAATTATTCGCATTCGGCTTGAAGTACTCCTATATGATGTTGGCAATTATATCGATTTACTTAGGGAAAATAGGCCCTATAAATTCCCTGCTGGCAGTATTGGACGAAGTACTGTCTGGCAGAATTATTGCATGGAATGTGTACTTTAATAATAAGCCAATAACACTTTGGGGAGCGATCTTTTACGCAAGTGATTTTTACGCACTTGACAATTCTTTTTTATACATACTATTTAGATATGGAGTGATTGTTTTTGTAATATATGGAGCGTTACATTATCTTGTAGCAAAAAAGGCAATCGAAAGCAAGTCGTACAATATGCAGATTGCCTTTCTTGCATTACTGTGTTATGCAATGATGGAGTTCAGTCCCATGTCAGTATTTAATAATATTGGACTTGCTCTTTTAACTACTAAGAATGTTAACAAGAAAGAAAGAGAGCCTGAATGAAAACATTTGTAACGCTTTTTAATTCGCAAAATGTTCATTTGATTAAGGATGTTGGACTCATTCCATATGGGATGTACCGCTTTGAAAATTATGAGAGTTATATTGCCACCTACAATAATGAAGACTATGGACATTTGCAAGACGCTGTCAAAGGCTTGAAACTTTGGTTCGTTAAGAAATATACAGGGAATTTTACGATTGATAGTGTTGCTTTTTTACTGAAAAACTCAAAAAGGATCGATGTTCTGAACTTGTATCATACAACCTTCAGAAGTGCTGTCTTTTCATTGGTTTATAAAAGAATTAATCCGGATGGAAAGATTTATCTCAAATTGGATGGTGGATATACGCAGGAAGAGACTCCGTGGTATAAAGCGTTTCGTCGATATGCAATGTGCAGGGCGGATCTCGTGACAACCGAGCTGAAAGAAACACGTGGGGCACTGATTGAGAGTTGGCATAGACAGATTGGACTGTTGCGTAACCCATATCATCCGGCTGACTTAAAAAAATATATTCCATATTGCGATAGATCCAATACAATTCTGACGGTAGGAAGAATTGGGACCCCCCAAAAAAATACAGAAACGCTTTTGAAAGCTTTTTTATCAGTTTCTGATAAAATTGCCAATTGGAATCTTTTATTGGTTGGTCCGGTTGAATCCTCTTTCCGGCAACAGCTGGAGGATTTGTTTGATCATGATCCATCGCTGAAACAGAGGGTTGTTCTGTATGGAAATGTCGAGAGTCGTGATGAGTTGATGCAACTATACAGTACTGTGAAGGTCTTTGTTTTTCCTTCGCGGTGGGAGAGCTATGGCATCGCTTTGATGGAAGCGGGACTGTGCGGAACTTTTCAGATGTGCAGTGAATTACCTGCATCCAAAGAACTCACGAATGATTTTGAATATGCAGTGCATTTTCCTGCTGAGGATGTGAATAGCCTGTCAGAATTGCTGGAAGTGTATTGCACAGCCGATAATTTTGAGATGGAATGCAAGGCAAAAAAAGAACGAGAATATATCATCGAGAATTGCTCGCTCGAACAGGTTTGTGGACAACTGAATAAGATGATAGATGAGATATAGAGGAGTAGCAAATGGGAATTTCAAGCCGCATTAAGATGATAAAAAATTATATTGGCTGGAGAAAAGAAAATAAAGGAAGAAATTTTACATCGCTTTTTATAGTTGGAGACCGCAATAAAATCAAAGTAGGAGACTATACTTATGGACGGTTGAATGTCGCGATGTGGGATGCTCCGGATGAAAGCTTAAGCATTGGTAAATATTGTTCAATTGCAACGACAGCACGTTTTATTTGCGGGGGGGCACGAGATGAACGTACTCTCTACGTACCCGTTTTGCCAGAAATTTTTGGGGGACGGTAACGCTGTAACCAATGGTCCAATCATTTTGGATGACGATGTCTGGGTTGGGGATTCGGCAATGATTATGTCGGGTGTACATATTGGACAAGGGGCTGTTATTGATGCCGGTGCAATTGTGACACATGATATCCCTGCCTATGCAGTTGCTGTAGGAACTCCTGCCAGAGTTGTCAGATATCGCTTTGATGAAAAAATAATCGAAAAGCTTATGCAAGTGGATTACACAAAACTGAATCCTGAAAAGATAAAAGAGAATATAAGCCTTTTGAAAACACAGGTAACAAAAGAAAATGTAGACGAAATGGTGAATCTCTTTAAGTGAAACACGAAGTTTATATATCCGATTTTGTGAAAGATAAGATATTATGGAGAAAGCTGCAAGCATAAAGAAAAATTTTTTATACAACATATCGTATCAGATGGTTTCGGCACTTATTCCAATTATACTCACTCCTTATATAGCACGCGTCTTGACAGCAAATGGGGTGGGCATAAGTAGCTATGTAACAGCGAATGTTACATATTTTCAACTCTTTTCCTTCTTAGGAATTGCAGGACACGGACAACGAGAAATAGCAATTGTAAGAAACGATAAGCAGAAGGTAAGCAGAATATTTTGGGAACTTCAGTTATTTCATTTCCTCTGCGGTGCAATCGTTTTGGTTGTGTATTTAGCATTTGTGGCATTAGTTCCATCCAAAGATGTCCGAATTTATTACATTCTCAATATCATTATGGTTGTAGCCTCAATTTTGGATATCTCATGGCTTTATCAAGGATTTGAATGTTTTCGGAACATTGCGATAAAGAATGTGATTGCAAAGGGGTCGATGGTTCTTTTTTGCCTTCTCTTTGTAAAAACAGAAAATGATCTTTGGAAATATATTCTGATCAATGCGCTTGGTCTTTTAGCTAGTAGTGCATTTCTTTGGAAGGAACTTTATCAATATGTTTTTCCACTTCATAAGGTAACTGATATTCATGTTTTTCGCCATACAAAACCGGTTCTTATTTTCTTCATTCCAACGATTGCAGCATCTGTGTATTCTATTTTGGATAAATCCGTGATAAATATTGTTACACATTCAAATCTTCAGAACGGATATTATGAAAACGCGTATAAAATTCTAACGATTCTTAATGTGGCGGTTCAAAATCTTTCGACTGTTATGTCGCCGAGAATGTCAAGCATCTATGGATCAGGCGACGAAGACAAGATGAAGGACTATTTAAATTCGGCGTTAGAGGTTATGCTCTTTCTTGCTATGCCGCTTGCGTTTGGTATGGCAAGTGTTGCAAAAAACTTTGTCCCGATTTTTTTGGGTGATGGTTGGAGTCCGGTTATACCACTACTGTATGTATTTATGCCGCTGGTTGTGGTACTTGGATTTAGTACTTACCTAGATGGAATGTATTTGGTTCCTTCAGGAAAAAGATTGCAGAGTGCGGAGATAATCTGTATTGGGGCAGCGTTGAATCTGGTTCTGAATTTTGTGATGGTAACATATTGGCAAGCGCTGGGAGCAGCAGTTGCTACGTTGATTACGGAAAGCGTTATTGCCACATTAATGCTGTTTTTAGCAAAGGACGTCATTGACAAAAAAAGAATCCTGCATGCATTTCTACGCTATGCTATTTGTGGGACGGTTGTATTCATAGGGGTTACGTTTACCGGGAAATGTATAAATGCTGAGTATACAATCGTCCTACAGATATTTGTTGGTTGTTTGATATATGTGCTCTTACTCATAATGACAAAAGATCCGATTTTGGCAGCGGGATTTCAAAAGGTGAATTCTTTTTCTAAAGGTAATAGATTATGACAACACAGAGCAGTTCATATAAGGCAATAGATTATGCCAAATTTATTTTCAGCATTTTGGTAATAGCTCTTCACTGTGGACCTTTTGAGTGTGTAAGTGCAGACGCGAGCTATTACTTTACGCAATGTGTTACCAGAGTCGCTGTACCATTTTTCTTTGTATGTAACGGCTTTTTCGCATTTACGCCTAGAGAGTATAATTGGAAAACGGTGGCAAAGCAGTGCAAAAAACTCATTCGTATGTACTGTATATGGACAATAATATATTTTCCTGGCTTTGTTTCAGCTTATGATACTTTAAAAGAGGCTGCTGTGGCATTTATTCTAGGACATGGATATGCGCACCTTTGGTATCTTGCGGCAGCTGCAGTTGCAATTTTCATGTTCTATATTATTAAAACAAGATGTGTGAGCTGGAAGAAAATATTCGCACTAGCAGGAGCATTATATTTGTTTGGCCTATCGTACGATAGCTATTATGCTGTCTTTCGTAGACTTCCGATTTGGAACGTTCCTTTAATTCATACGGTGGCCAGATGCTTGCTGAGCCAATTGCATACAACAAGAGACGGAGTGTTTTTTGGTTTTCTTTTTGTGGCAATTGGAGCATACATTGCAGAAAACAAACAAAGAATCAACAAACGTTTATGTGCGAAGGGATTTATGATTTCTGCAGGAGCGGCAATAGTAGAAGTAGTTGCTGTTCGCGCGCTGCGGTGGCAAAGAAGAACGGATGCTGTTGACTTATATGTGTTTCTAATTCCGATGGCAACTTTTCTTTTCTGCTACTTGTTATGCTCGAATAGTAACTCAAAAAAGACATCGTCTAACATAAGAAAGGAATCAACGATTATTTATCTTGTGCATATATGGGTAAGAACAATCTATTTACGAATCGGTGTTCCTGTCTTAAGCAACTTGTTTGGAGAAATACTGGCAGAGAATTCCTTTTTGATTTTTTGTATAGATGCATTGGGTTCGATTATGGTCGCAAAGGTATTGATTATAGCGTCTAAAACACAACATGGTAGAAAAATTTGCAAGTGGCTTTTTTAAAGAAGAATTCAGGGAAAAGGACTTTAGGCTATGAAAACAGTAATAATGGCAGGCGGCAGGGGCACCCGGATCTCCTCTGTTGCCAGTGATATCCCCAAGCCGATGATAAAAATCGAAGGAAAGCCCGTTCTGGAACATGAGCTGGAGTGTCTGCGCGACCAAGGCTTCACAGACATTATTTTGACCGTTTCTCATCTCGGAAACATCATCATGGACTATTTTGGTGATGGTTCAGGCGTATCTCCGGCAACAGGGAAGCCCTTCGGTGTTCATATTGAATACTATTTTGAGAAGGAGCCGCTAGGCAATGCTGGTGCACTTTTCAAAATCAAGGATAAGATGGATTCGGATTTTCTACTGCTGAATGCCGATGCGGTGTTCGATGTGGATTTCAATCGATTCGTAGCCTTTCATAAACAGCATGGAGGGGTGGTTACGCTTTTCACACATCCGAATAGCCATCCCTACGACAGCGGACTCATTATTGCTGATAAAAATGGGGCTGTTGAGCAATGGCTGGCTAAGGAAGATGAACGTCCGGAGTACTATCGTAATCGTGTCAATGCTGGACTTCATGTTATCAATCCAACCATTTTGGAACATTCTGGGATTGATGCGAGGAAGGTTGGCACTGTGGGAGAGAACGGGAAACCCATCAAGGTTGACTTGGATCGGCAGCTCCTTAAGCCGTTGGCAGGAACCGGAAAGATGTTCTGCTACGATAGTCCCGAATATGTGAAGGACATGGGGACACCTGAGCGCTATTATTCTGTATGCGAGGATTACAAGACTGGTCGCGTTTCCGGTAAGAATCTGAAGAACAAGCAGAAAGCGGTGCTCCTTGATCGGGACGGCACTATCAATAAATATGTGGGTTTCCTTCGGAATATAGACGAGTTTGAACTGATAGACGGCGTTGCAGATGCAATCAAAAAAATCAATGCTTCTGGCTATTTGGCAATCGTTGTTACGAATCAGCCTGTGATTGCCCGTGGTGAAGTGTCCTTTGAAGAACTCGAAGAGATTCACAACAAAATGGAGACACTTCTAGGCAAAGAGGGCGCATATCTGGATGCCATCTACTTCTGCCCACACCATCCGCATAAGGGATATGAAGGGGAGCGCCCAGAACTGAAGTTTGACTGTGATTGCCGCAAACCGAAACCTGGAATGCTGCTGAATGCAGCACGGGACTTTAACATTGACCTGTCGCAGTCTTGGATGATTGGTGATGGAGAAAATGATATCAAGGCGGGTCAGAATGCCGGATGTCAGACTGCTTTGATTGGCTCTGAATTCTACGGACAGACTGTGACGGTATCGTCTTTGAAGGATTTTGTAGAGCAATACCTGAAATAAGAGGGGGAGTACGACTATGCATGAACTGGATAACCGATTGATGAGACATATCGACTTGTTGGTAGAACGATACCCTTCTTTAGAATCGGCGAAGAATGATATTGTTGCCGCATACCTTTTGCTGGAGGAGTCCTATAATAACGGTGGAAAGCTTCTTGTGGC
>ERZ1035032.1353-NODE-1353-length-15505-cov-6.214822_pt1 | contig 15505 bp, 16 predicted proteins | sample MGYA00520693_ERZ1035032 | MGnify/ENA primary metagenome ERZ1035032 (study PRJEB33766, sample SAMN09781740) | gut metagenome | biome: gut microbiome | host: Homo sapiens | place: Madagascar | study: EMG produced TPA metagenomics assembly of the PRJNA485056 data... | reverse complement strand
ATGTGTAGAAGAGGCAGTCCTTAATCCGCGGAAGGTTCCCATCTGCAAACTCGACATCGACAACCGGTCCGGATACCTGTACGATCTTACCTTTATTTTCCATCATGCGATCGTTCACCTCGCTTGTTTCTTCTTTTTCTTCTTGAGTGCCTTGGCTCCACCGATCACCTCGGTGATTTCCTGTGTGATTGCTGCCTGGCGCACACGGTTAAACTCGATTGAAAGTTCATGCAGCATTGCCTGTGCATTGTCCGTTGCCGCCTGCATCGCCATCATTCTGGCATTTTCCTCACTTGCCGAGCCCTCAACAAGAACACCATACATAAAACCTGTTACATAGTTATACACCAATTTCTCCAAAACCTTCTTCGGAGATGGATAGATCAAAAACCAGTCATCGGATTGCTCCGCAGCCTCACGGTCACTGTTTCCTAATCCCTTCTGGGAATCTTCAAGCAATTCCTTCTTGATAAACTCATGCGTCTTGAGTGGCAGGATCTCCTGCACTTCAACCTCTTCCTTCATGCTGTTTACCATCTTCGTATAGACAACATATACCTCGTCAAATTCTTCCTCTTTATATAACTCCACAATGCGCTCTGTAATCATACGCGCACGATGGATAGAAGGGTTGTTCGCCGAATAGCAGAATCCCTCTTCGAGCGTATATCCCTGCGAAGAAAAGAAATGTCGTCCCAGCTCACCGACTACAAACAAGCGGTAGGAATCCGACTCATCGACCATCTTCTGTGCCTCTTTTAACACATTGTGGTTGTATGCACCTGCCATACCCTTATCACCTGTTATGACGATAAATGCACGTCGTTTTGACGTCTCCTGCAGATCCTTGCCTCGGTTATCGAAGAACAGATGCTGCATATCCGGGAAATGTAATAAAATATCTGCAATCTGCTCCTGCAATCCATAGAAGTATGGTTCTGTACTCTCCAGCTTCTGTCTTGCTTTCCGCAGCTTCATGGAAGACATCATATACATCGCCTTCGTGATCTTCATCGTGTCCTGGATACTTTTGATACGTGTGGAAATTTCTCTTGCATTCGCCATTTAATTCCCTCCGTTTTCGTCTTCCAGACTCCTCTGCTTATATTCATTCGCTGCCTGTATAATAGCATCCTTTACATCGTCTGCCAGATCCTTCGACGAATCCAGACGTCCGATAATATCTGCATGATTCTTTGCAAAATCATCCAGCAGCCCAAGACGGAATGCCTTGATCTTCTCAACCGGAAGATCACTGAATACATGTGCATTGGCAGCAACCAATGTGATAACCTGCTCTGCCATTGTAAAAGGACGGCCAAGTGGCTGCTTCAAAAGCTCCATCAACGCACGTCCATGTGCCAGCTGTTTCTTCGTGTTCTCATCCAAATCGGAAGAAAACTGTGTGAACACTTCCATCTCACGATACTGTGCCAGATCGATACGGATACTTCCGGCTGCCTTCTTCATCGCCTTTGTCTGCGCCGCACCGCCGACACGGGATACGGAAAGTCCGACATTGACGGCTGGCCGCTGACCTGCGAAGAACAGCTCACTTTCCAGATAGATCTGTCCATCTGTGATAGAAATAACGTTTGTCGGGATGTATGCAGACACATCGCCTGCCTGTGTCTCAATGATTGGAAGTGCGGTAATACTTCCGCCGCCAGCCTCAGCTGTCACACGGGAAGAACGCTCCAGCAATCTTGAATGCAGATAGAATACATCACCCGGATATGCCTCACGTCCCGGTGAACGCTCCAGCAAAAGTGAGATTGCACGGTAGGCAACCGCATGCTTGGACAGATCATCATAGACGATCAGAACATCCTTGCCCTGATACATAAAATACTCTGCAAGTGCTGTACCTGCATATGGTGCAATATACTGCAACGGTGCCGGATCGGATGCCGTTGCTGCAACGACGATCGTATAATCCAGCGCATCATTTTTCTTCAATGTATTCACTAGCTTCGCAATTGTCGATGCCTTCTGTCCGATTGCTACATAGACACAGACAACATCCTTGCCCTTCTGGTTTAAGATCGTATCCATCGCGATCGATGTCTTACCGGTCTGTCTATCACCGATGATCAGCTCACGCTGTCCACGACCGATTGGGAACATCGAATCGATTGACAGGATACCGGTCTCCATCGGAACCGATACGGATTTACGGTCTACAATACTTGGTGCAGGGTTCTCGATCGGACGGTAACCATCCTGTGCGATGTCGCCCTGTCCGTCAATCGGCGCACCAAGTGCATCTACGATTCTTCCAAGGAATGCATCTCCGACCGGGATACCGGCCATCTTACCTGTACGAACGACACGGCTGCCTTCCTTGATCTCTGTATCACGCCCAAACAGGATAACGCCGATTTCATCCCGTCTTACGTCCTGTACCATACCCTTGACGCCACAATCAAAGAGAACGATCTCTCCGTAAAATGCATGGTCGATACCATCGACATTCGCGATACCATCACCAACCCAGTTTACAACACCGATTTCCTTATCCTTTGCTGCCAGCTCAAAATCTGCGATATCGGCACGCAGGATGGAAATGATGCTCTCCTCACTGACCGTTGCCAGCTTCTTGCCGGAAAGCGACTGGTTGATATGCTTCTGCAGCTGGTCGATACGTCCCTGCTCGCTCCAGTCGTACTCTTTGTTTCCAACACGGATGATGAATCCACTCTTGATGGATGCATCCTCCTTACCGACGATCTTGATATCCGGATTGTTGCATTCCTTCGCAAGGAACAACCGGATCCGCTCCATCTGCTCCGTTGTCGGTGGTGTCACATATGTGAGTTCTGCCTGTGCCTCCACCTTCTCCGGTGTCTTCGTCAGCTCCATGTATGCCTGCTCGATCTCATCTAACAATCCGAAATCGCCATTGTCACACAACACCTTTAAGAAGTTCCGGATCTCCTTCGGGAACACCCGGTCAATCACCAGATGTTTCTTCTCTAACGACACAGTTGGATCTTCAAACTCCACACCAATCTGTGGAACTGCTTCTAAAATATCCTTTACGCTCTGCAGATTTGACTTCGCGTTTTCAACGAGCTTCAAATCCGCTGCATAGTCCTTCGCTGCTCGAATCACGTTTCATCACCTGCTTTATCTAAAAATTTGTCGTACAGCGCATTATCCACGTCTGCACCTTTTTTCTCTCCAACAATCTTGACCGTTGCATCGACAACCATATCGGCAATATCTTTTTCTGCTTTCTTCAGAATCTGTGCCTTCTGGTTCTCTGCATCTGTGATTGCATCTTCCTTTACCTGTTTTGCGGTCTTTTCAGCATCTGATACAATCCGCTTATATTCTGCATCTGCGGTCTGTCTTGCCTCCTGAAGCACCTGCTTCTTGGCTTCCTCCGCATTTGCAAGACTTGCTTCATACTGCTTTCTTGCTTCCTCTGCTGCCTGCTTGCTCTCGCCCGCTTCCTTGAACTGTCTGTCCGCTTCCTCCTGACGCGCTGCAATGATCTTCTGTACAGGCTTAAACAGGAAAATCCGCATCAACACGAACAAAAGCAGCAGATTGATTATGGTAAGTAATAAATTCCAATCTACCCGGAGCATGTTACCACCCTGCCTTTCCTGTGATTACTTCAACATTACTATGATCATAAGCGCGATAACGAAACCGTAAATAGCGGTTGCCTCTGCAAGTGCACAACCAAGAATCAATGTCTTGTTGATCTTACCTTCTGCCTCCGGCTGTCTTGCGATTGCCTCTGCTGCCTTACCGGTTGCAATACCGATACCAATACCTGCGCCAAGCGCTCCTAAAACTGCAATACCTGCACCAATTGCGATTATTGTACCCATACTAATTATCTCCTTTTCGTTTATTCTTCAATCTCTTCACTGATATACAGTGATGTCAAAAATACAAATACATATGCCTGCAACAATCCATCAAACAGATCAAAATACAAAGAAAAGACTGCCGGCAGAACAACCGGAACAACCATCTTGATCAGTTCCATAATTACAAATGCACCAAGCACGTTACCAAAAAGTCGCATGCACAGTGACAATGGACGTGTAAATACCTCTAAGATATTGATCGGCGTAACGATTGCAATCGGTTCTACGAACTTATGCAGCCACTTCTTCACACCCAGATGGTAAATACCTGCCGCCTCAACTAAGACGATGCTCATAACCGCAAGTGCGATCGTGACATTTAAATCTTTGGTTGGGGACTTGAATCCAAACAATCCAATGATGTTTGATACACCAATATACAACAATACGGTTGTCAGATATGGGACATATGCTTTTCCTTCCGGTCCGATCATATCCTCCACCATACCGGTCAGCTTTGTAACAATCGTCTCTGCGATTGCCTGACGTTTGCTGATGTGATCAATCTTCATGTTTCTTGTCAGGATGATTGCCACAAGAACTAGCACTGCCATGATAATCCATGTTACGACCACAGATTCCGATACGTCGATACCTCCGAAGATTGGAATCGTAAAGACGGTCTCACAGTTCAGTTCTTCCATCAGGTCTTTTGCAAGATCTTCCAAAAAAACCATCTCCTTTTCTCGTTTTATCCTTTCTACCCAAGGAAAAGTGTATACCTTTTTTTGTCGAAAGTAAAACGTATTTTTCTATAAAAAAACAACCCAAACAGATTGTTATTTTAGCATTTTTAACATAATTAAACCATCTGTTCTATCAAATCATAATGTCTGTCAATCGCCAAAAGCATGGCTGGCTCATTTTTCTGTACGAGATTTTGGTAGATGTCTTCATGGCATTGCAGCAGCTTATCCCGCACCGGTTCATCGGCAAGCTCAATCACGTAGTTAATCCAATCCCGGTATGCGTCGGTCACAGCCTCCATCAAAACCGCCCACAGGTGATTTCCGGTTGCCTGAATCAGGGTGTCGTGAAACTCCTTGTCCACATCGGTCAGATCTTTGCCCTCGAACAGCTTCATCTCTTCCAGCTTTGTCTCTAAGATTGACTCATATTCATAGGACAGTCCTTTCGCAATCAGATTCGAGCAGACTGCCTTCTCCATCACCCGCCGGAATTCAAATATTTCCTCTTTCGTAATCGTTCCGAGTGCCAGCATCACCGTAAGCGACTGACGGATAGACTCGCCGACATGCTTTGACACATAATTGCCGGAACCCTGTACCCGTTCGATCAGTCCCATGCCATGCAGGATACTGATTGCCTCCCGGATGGAATTTCTGCCGATGCCAAGTTCCTCGGCAATCCTTCGTTCCGGTGGAAGCTTGCTGCCTAATTGCAGTGACCCTTCTTTGATCCGGTCTATGATATAGGCGATTGCTTTTTCATATTCCTGTGTTGTCTGTTTCTCCATTTTCTCATCACCTACTCTAATCCAGTCTGTCTGATATATTGCTCAATCATTGCGATCGTACCTGCCGTTCCAAGCTTCGAGACATTCAGGCACAGGTCATAATTTTCTGCCATGCCCCATGTCTCCCCGGTATAATATTTGTGGTATGCCGCCCGGCGTTCATCGGTTGCCTGTACAAGCTTCTTCGCCTGGCGCTCCGGGATTCCATGCTTCTTCGCAATCGACTCGATCCGCATCGCATCATCCCCGGTCAGGAAGATTGCAAGCTTATCCTTCCGGTCCTTGAATACATAATTACCACATCGACCTAAAATAATACAGTTTTTTCCGTCTAAGATTTCGGACAATGCTTTCTTCGGTGTCTCATAAAACACGTTTTCACTCTCTGTCTGGGATATCGTGTACATCAATGTATCCATCGGGGTTTCCCCATAGAAATCCGGATACCGGTCATACATTCCATATCCTTTTGCAAGCTCTGAGATGACCGACCGATCATAAAATGGAATATGATAGATCTGTTCCAACGCATGACCGATCTCGTCTCCGCAGCAGCCACATTTTCTACCAATTGTAATAATCATAACGAACACCTCCTAATTCTAATTGCACATGGTTAATTTCTACTACATTTGTACGTGACTAACATTTCAACGCAGACACGCTCTCGCTCGGTTCATCACGCAGTGGTACTAAATTCACGTCAAACAAGTTTGCCGTTCATTAAGTACCAGCGTGCTTCAACGGTCTGCTTGTGAATTGTTAGTCACATACAAATGCATATACATATTCTTAACCATGTGCAATTATCAATTCAATTATATCCTTTTACCTTCCTTACATGAAATTCGCGTAGACAGATGCGAGTACAACGGTCAGGATTCCGGTGACGGCGATTGCCAGACTGCTCATCGCGCCTTCCACTTCGCCCATCTCGATTGCCTTGGCTGTACCGATTGCATGGGATGAAGACCCAAGTGCAAGTCCCTTGGAGATTGGTTCCGTAATACGGAAGAGCTTACATATGAACTCGCCTAAGATGTTGCCAATCACACCTGTTACTACGATGACGGCAACCGTGATTGTCACATAACCGCCAAGTTCTTCCGATACTCCCATACCAATAGCTGTCGTAATGGACTTCGGAAGCATCGTGACATATTCCTGATGGGTAAGTCCCATGAGCTTCGACAGTACAAATACCGTCGTCAGACTCGTAAGTACACCTGCTGTGATTCCAAGCATCACCGCTTTGACATTCCGCTTTAGTAACTGCCACTGCTCATACAGCGGAATCGCCAGGCAGACCGTAGCCGGTGTCAGAAACCAGCTTAAGTACACGGCACCCTTGTTGTACGTATCGTAATCAATATGCGCACATACAAGCACGATGATCGTAAGGATTATCGAGATGAGCAATGGATTGAAGATTCCAAGCTTAAACTTTTTCTTTAATAATAAACCTGCCAGATACGCAAGCAGACTGAGTGTCACACCTGCGAACATGGATGTCTGAAATAAATCTTTCATATCTCCTGCTCCTTTGCCTTTTCTTTTGCTTTGGATTTCTTGATCACACATTGGGATACACGTCCGGTTGCACCCATAACCGCAACGAGTGCTACAACCGTGATCACACTGACCGGTACTAACACCGGTTTCAATGTACCCCATGATGCCATCAGACCAACCCCTGCGGGGATGAACATGACCGGCATGATCTCGATCAGGAATTTCCCGACATCCTTCACTGCATCGAGCTTAATGATTCCACTGAGCAACCCGATAAATAAAATCACCATGCCATAGATGCTTGCCGGTATCGGCAATGGCAGGAAGTATTTTAACAACTCTCCTAAAAAGGAGATAAACAAGATTAACAGAAACTGTCGTAAGTATTTCATAATGACTCCCTAACTCCTATAAAAAGCAAATTGGTAGCACCACTTTGGTACTACCAATATTATACTTATACTTTTTTAATTGTCAATTATGAATTTTGCTACATTTTTCTGAAATAGCCGCAAAAATTTCTACATTTTCAATACCAGTAACTACTTACCTGCACAATATTTTTATCCATAATATTCATCCTGCCGGCATTCGCGCCTGCATTATGACTGCACCCGGTTCATATACTGCTCCCACAGCATAGCCACCTGCGTTCCTGTCACATAGACCTGATACGAATCACCTACCGTCTGATCTTCCGGATCAACAAATTCGATTCCAAGCACATACCCATCTGCATCCTGCTTCATCTCAAAGAGATATGCACCCTCGCAGCTCTTTGGGAATTCTGCTGTCTCCACCACGGAGAGCTCATAGTCAGGGACCTCGGACTGCAGCACATCATTTGCATCATAATATTTATAACCATCACGTACACACCGGATCAGCTTTCCATCTGTTATCCGGATCTTCGTCGTACCGGCGTAGCTTTCTGTATAGTTTGTATTCTGGCTGTTGTCCGCCTTCACAATCAGTGCTTCTACCATAAGCTCCACACCATTCTCTGTCACTGCAAATGTATCGATCTGACAGTCATCAAACCGGAAATGCTCTAATTCATCTACGCTTTTATATGCCACTTTGTTCATCCTTCCTTCTCTGTATCCTTTTGTAATAATCCATGAAATTTCCCTATTTTGATTTCCCTGATATCAGTAAATTGCTTCATATAATTTTTCTACAACTTCATCTTTGGAAAGCTTATCATAGATATAATAGTCCGCATTGACCTTAAAACCATCATAGACGCTTTCGTTCTCCAATACCGGTTGCAATATCTCCAGCCGGTCTGCGTAATTTTCACGCATGTCATCTGCCTGTTTCTCATAGCCGCTGAGCTTTTGTGTTTCCTGCAGTGCTGCCTTTGCCGCGTCACTGATTGGAATACCTTTTTCGGTTTCCTGCAGCTGTGCCATATCCCTGCTATTAAGCAGAAACTCCAGAAGTTTTGCTGATTCCTCCGGATACTCCGTTGTTGCACTGATGGCATACATCGTAGCCGGTTTTACACACCATCCGAATTTCTTCGCAGCTGCATCCTGCAGATAATCACCTACAATAACCTCCGAACCGTTCTTTTCCAATGGCGTACAATAATTTGCTGCATCACTGATCCACGCAAGCGTCCCCGCTGCCTTTCCTGTCGAAAATGCATTTCGATTAAAGGAGTCGATTGGCATCAGTACATCTTCATCAATCAGGCGTTTGTAGAAATCAAGCATAAATGCGATATCCGCTTTCGTCAGCTGCAATGAGCCATCTGCTTTCACGGACTCCTTTCCCGTTATCTGTTCAAGATATGCAACAAGCATCAGGAATAGTTGTTTTTCTGTCGTTCCAAGCGGATAGATTCCATCCCGGCTCATAACCTTAGCCGCTGCAAAAAGATCATCCCACGTCTTCGGGATCTCCAAGCCATACGATGCGTAAATCGTATTGTTATAATAAAACATTGGTGTATTAAATGAAACCGGAACGGCATACAGTTTTCCGTCCATTTCCCCATAAGCAAGTTCTTCCGGAGTGTAGTTTTCCAGATGAATGATGTCTTTCAGATCAAACAGATTATAAAAACCAGTTTCTTCATCTGCATATTCCGACAGCCATGCATAATTAATCTGCATCACATCCGGTGCATTGTGGGAGCGCATATAAATATGCATTTTGTTCTCGTATCCTCCCCAGCTTCCGTAGTTTGCCTGCACCTCTATCTGTCCCTGGTTTTGCTCTGAAAATATATCCAATGCCTGTAGTGTGTACCGATGCCGGTCATCATTTCCCCACCAGGAGTAGGAAATCTCCGTCGTGGATTCGTAGACTACCGGTTCGCTCTTTCCGGAACAGCCGGATAAGAAAATCAGACATACGATGAGACAGATGCTGATTCCACGATATTTATTTTTCATTTTTCCCATGTACCTCATATCTGCCAATCAAACCTCATACCAATTGTATTGATGTTTTCCGTTTTCTTTTGATACGTATAACGCACGATCCGCCATCTGATAAGATTCCTCGAATCCAAGTTTTATTCCATCTCCCGAAATTCTCAGACAGATTCCTGCTGAAAGTGAGACTTTACACGATTCATAGTGTGTATCAAACTGCTTATGAAATGCAGCCAAAAGTGCATCCAGCCTCCGGGCAACCTCCTCCCGTATAACAGTCTCTTCCTCATGCTCAAATGGAATGTACACCGCAAACTCATCTCCGCCCATACGCCCGATGATTGCCTGTGATCCAAGAGTTTCCTGGAAGATTACTACGGATTTCTCAAGGAATTTATCCCCTTCCTGATGCCCATATGTATCATTTACCATCTTAAAATTATCCATATCCAGCATCATGCAGATATGCTTTGTTCCTTCCTCTGCATGTCCAAGCTTTGTATCTACCAGATCCCGGAATGATTGCTTGTTCAACACATTTGTCAGCTGATCGTAATCTGCTTTCTGCCTGATCTGCGAAAGCACGCCATCCTTTACTGCCACCTGTGAATACAGGATTCCTGCCGCCGTCATAGCAACCACAAGCATAATAATATATACAATTATAGCAAACCGGGTGATTCCAAGCTGTTCCGCAAATAGCACGTTCTCCGGAGCCACACATATTACCTGCCAGTCGTTCTTGCAGGTTCCAACTACTACAACTTCCTTGTCGCCTATAATCCAGTAATTGCTATATCCATCCGGCAGATCGTTCCAGACTTCTTCTGCATTCCGTCCAAGTATCTCTCCTGATTCAGCATAGACAATCGAATGTGCCGAATCCACAAGATAGCTCTGCATCCCCGGCACATCCTCCATATCTGTAAAAGACTGGCTCAGTTCCCGGCTATAAAATGCTGCCACAATGATTGCATGCTCATTCAGTCTTTTTACGTAATACAGCCTGTCATAGCACCGCTCATAATCGAAAAACCAGCCGGACTCTTTCCTCTCGTCCGTAATATGCCCTTCCAGATACGCATATAGTCCACCATCCGGGAACAACTCGAGCGTCGTATTCGATATTGAACCAAGCGATGAATCATCTGCGTATACAATTCCAAAATCAGAGAAGTTCTGAAGAATATTAATATCCTGCAAACGTTTTTCAATCGCTGTCTCCTGCTGTATCTTCTCGAATGCATCCTGCCCCTCTTTCGTTGCATCATACTCACAATAGATATCATCCGAGAACAGCAATGCTGCGGTATCTTCAATTCTTCCCAGATACTGATTGAGATTTGATATCTGCAATTGGGTGTTTGCCTGTATCAGGTTTACAACCTTTGATTTCATTTCCCGGGAGGATTTTCTTGTCAGGATCAAAGTGATGGTTCCTGTTGCAACTGTGATGGCAAGCAAAAACACAATGACGATCCGAAATGTGAATCTTCTTATCTGAATGTCTGTCTTTGTATTATTGTTAAAAGGCATTTCTTACCTTACTCCTTCCAGATCTGATTTCAGCATAATAGAATAATATTATAATATAGGAATCCACGATTTACAATAACCCTTTTTGGCTGCATTCTTCCAGGCAATCCGATGCTTGACTTTCGTGCCTGTCTGTACTATATTTATTTTATTGCAGGTATAGTTCATTGGTAGAACACCAGCTTCCCAAGCTGGATAGGCGGGTTCGATTCCCGTTACCTGCTTTTTTACGTGATAGAACTGCAAGATTTCGTGAATCAAGTTTCATTCACTTTCACAGTGAATGAAATAGTATCGATAAAAGAGGAAAGGTACCAGTTAAAGTACCTTTCCTCTTTTATCTTAAAAATTTTCTGTTTTACACAATATCTTACTCCACAGTTGCATCCGCGGAAGTTCCCGCCTCTGCAGGAGCTTCTACCTTGATTCCATCCAGGCCTGTGATGTTCACATTCTTGTTAACCTTTGCATCGTATGTATTTGCACGCATAATATCCGCGATATCGATACCGGTCACTTCCTTCACAGACTCCATCGTCTTCGCAAGTACCTGTGGCACATACGAACCCATCGAACCAACACCGGAGCCTTCGCCGTTGCCGTCGATGATCGTAACCTTGTCGATTGTAGAGAGTGGCTCTGCGATTGCCTTTGCCATCTCCGGCAATGCCTTCACGATCATTTCCACCATCGCTGCCTGACCATACTTCTTCATCGCTTCGGCTTTCTTCTCTAAGGCTTCTGCCTCTGCAAGACCTTTGGCTTCGATTGCCTTCGCCTCTGCCTCGCCGACTGCACGGATACCTGCTGCCTCCTGCTGCTTTGCAAAAAGCTCTGCTTCCGCCTGTGCCTTCTTCGCCTCAGCTTCCTGCTGCTTCTCAAACTTATCTGCCTCGGCATTTCTCTGACGCTTGTAAAGCTCCGCATCTGCCTGCTGCTGTCTTGCGAACTTGTCCGCCTCCGCTTTCTTACGGATATCCGCGTCGAGGGACTGCTCCATCACCTCGGCTTCCTTCTTCTTCAGGTCAACTTCCTTCTCCTGACGTGCGATATCTGCCTCGGTCTTTGTAACCTCGATTGTCTTACGCTGTGCTTCCTTCTGAATCTCGTAAGCTGCATCTGCTTCCGCATTCTTCGTATCTTCGATTGTCTTTAATTCTGCCTTCTTGATTGACAGTTCATTCTGCTTAACAGCAATTTCCGTATCGGACAATACCTTCGCATCGTTCGCTTCTTTTCTCGCCTGTGCCTGTGCGATCGCTACATCACGGTCTGCGTTTGCCTTGGCGATACTTGCATTCTTCTGAATCGCTGCCATGTTATCCTGACCAAGTGCGATGATCAGGTCGTTCTGATCCTCTACGTGCTGGATGTTGCAGGAAATAATCTCGATACCCAGACGGTTCATATCCACCTGCGCCTTCTCCTGCACCTGATCACCGAAGGACTTACGGTCGTTACACAAATCTTTCAGACTGATCGTACCGATGATCTCACGCATATTACCCTGCAGAGAATCCACCAGTGCTTCCATAATCTGCGGTTCCTTCATATTCAGGAAGTTCTTCATGGCAAGCTGGATACCTTCCTCATCCGTACGGATCTTAACCTTCGCAACCGCATCAATGTTAACACCGATAAAATCCAGTGTCGGAACATAATCGCCCGTCTTAATATCGATACTGATCTGCTTGATCAACAGCTCATCCTTCCGCTCGAAGAACGGAAGCTTCAAGCCTGCTTTACCAATCAGAATCTTCGGTGTCTTTCTTAAACCGGAAATAATATACGCCTTATCCGGTGGTGATTTGACATAACTGGTAAATAAGATGACCAGCAATGCCACGATAATGATAATAATAGCAATTGTTGAACCTGACATACTAAAACCCTCCCTAACAACAAGTTAATTGATTGCTATGCGACTCAAATCGCATATTTTCTTTGGTGCAAAATTCAAATTCCTGCATCCACTCAATATTGTACCATGTATGTCTGAAAATCACTATTACATTTTTCTGCATTTTTCGTACATTTTCTGTACAATAATGCATTTTTCATTAAGGAATCGATTAATTATCTATGTACTTATAGTTTAAAGTTTTACAAAACTTCTTCTATTACACACAGATTCTGTTTATTTGTCACGCTTCTTGAATATCCTGTTATAAATCTCAATTCCCTTGTCAGGATTCTGGTTCATCCAGAATACAAGATAGCCGCCTATCAGGAACAAAGCCCCTCCTATTATAACAAGATAGACAGACCATGTCGGGATTTTCCTTCCATCCGTTATTTTGGTTGGTTTCTCTGGATCATAATATACCGTTACCTTCTGCCCTATCTGCATATCATGTCCATCACCCACATATATCTCATTATATGTTTTTCCATCTACTTCATAATCCACAAAGATGGTGCAAGTTGCATGATTTCTATGCATACGTTTTTCTGTTACAATACCTGGTACGGTCTCAGCTTTTCTTAAAAACAGATCATTATGCACATATGCCGCAAGTCCTGCAAACAGCAAAGCCAGTCCGACAAACATAACTATCATCACTTCCTTACGGACAGACTTTTTTCTTATTTCTTTGTCACCTAAATCTTCTCCAAAGATTCGCGCTTGTTTTTCCTCTGACAAAATATATGGATTTCCTGTAGGCTCATATGCAGACTTTCTATCCGTATAATACTCCGGACGTTCAATTGGAGTTGTCCTCGTTGTTTCAATCACATATGGATCCTGTTCTAAATCACTGAACTCCCCCAGTGAAGGATCTTTTAATTCTTCCTGCATATCTTTCATGCGTTTTGTAGAATCCTCATCTTTTAACTTTAATGACATATTTTTCCTCCTCCCAAATATACAAAGGATTGTTGCAATATTCTTTCATTCATATTAACACTATCATACATATATGGAAATAACAATGTGTAATTTTCTTCTGTCATGGATATGATTTCAACCCTGATTTCCAGATATTTGCTAGATTAGCTTCCGGTTTGGTTTTTCTTGCTTGCTTTTCTCTGTCTACGCCCACGCCGTGGGTTTTTCCGCTGAATTTCTCTCCCTCACACCCAGCTTCATCTCCGTATCTTTCCGATTAGCTTCCGGTTTGGGTTTTTCTGCTTGCTTTTCTCTGTCTACGCCCACACCGTGGGTTTTTCTGCTGAATTCCTGTCCTGTGAACCCAAATTTGCGTTTTGGGAAAATATCAAATATATAACCGAATCCACATGCACGGATAGAGATATGGAATAGCTTAGAGAAAACCTAGAATCAATAGAATAATTAAAGTTTCATTCGCCGTGCAACCTCTGCTTCGCTCCAACAATGAGCCGTGCATAACGGATAAAAAAATGACTGGTTTCAAGCAAGCTTGACCAGCCATTTTTTTATCCGTTATGCACGGCTCATTGTCTCTAGAACTTTCCAGCCTTTGCTGCTTCCTCTACGGAATCCATGCATCCAGTAAATTCAAGATAAATCAATCATGTGTGGCTTTCAGTGTGGCTTTTCGTCCAATAGCTACAACAAGGCTAAACAATTTTCCTTCTATATGAATGTGATACTATTCAGTCTACAATGATGAATTTTGTCTAGTATACCATCGCCTTAACAAAAGCTCAAGCAACTACATTCTTGCTCAAAGTTCAAATACTGGCTTTATTTTTTTCTATCAGATTTTATTTTTTTGTTCTTCTTAGCCATTTTCCTTTCAATCTTATTTGTATTCTCGCCCTTTACTTTTTCTTCATTGTCCTGATTTAAAAATTTCCATACTTTGGAATCATTTTCATATAACATCTCAACACGTTCTACATCTTTCATATTTATTACAACTGATGCCTTTTGATTTGAGGAATCTCTAATAATTTTACCGCTGTTTTTTTCATATAAACAGTACTCAATTAATACAATATATGACTCTATTCCCCTTTCGTCTCTAGCCTTAAATGTTCCACCATATATTACATCGTCATTCTTCAAATACACCAACATCATTGTTTTTTTATCATAATCAATAACATCTTTTAACACATCATTGCCAAAAGTCTTTTTACCTAATTTACTTAACATTTGCTTTACTTCTACACTATTATATATCCAAGAAATAAAACCCGACATAACTATCGCTGTTAATATATAGACTACAACCTTTATGTTTTCGTCAAAATTTTTACTTGGAAACGCATAACTATGTATCACTCCACAAACTGCTTTTATAAATACATTAACAAATAATGCCCAAATAATTACTGAATACATTTCCATTTTTTCATTCGTTAACCATTGGAATATTATAATAAAAATAAATCCATATAATAGTAAGTCAACTACCTTTGGCGTATTTTGAATCAAATCGATAATTCCACTAATTATTATCACTACCTTTCGTAGACTGATCTGAAGTCATCCCATCTGTTTTTCCACTTGTTGGATTTAACAAATCAGTTAGCGTCTGTATTGTATTACTTCCCGTTGTATTTCCCATTAATGAATGTGTCAAAACACCTTGACTCTTTTTACTATTGTCATTATCCGGAGTACCCATACTAACACCTCTTTTCATTTTTTATGATTGTATCACATATTTCTAATATATACAATTTTAAGATACACACCTTATAAAACTTAACTCATAAGCAATCATCCAAACAATTTTATTCAACTCTCTCATCAAAAATATACCCCGTATACT
>ERZ1035032.1338-NODE-1338-length-15612-cov-7.739603_pt1 | contig 15612 bp, 24 predicted proteins | sample MGYA00520693_ERZ1035032 | MGnify/ENA primary metagenome ERZ1035032 (study PRJEB33766, sample SAMN09781740) | gut metagenome | biome: gut microbiome | host: Homo sapiens | place: Madagascar | study: EMG produced TPA metagenomics assembly of the PRJNA485056 data... | reverse complement strand
GGAAACGGTGGCATGACGTGCTTTGTGAAGGGCGAATTCGTTTCGGACGACATGACCGTAGTACTGAGCCATGACGATTGCTACAACGTGACCAAGGTTGATGCGATGGACTACGGTAGTTACGATATGCAACACTGGGAAGTCGGAGGCGCGTAATGGGCATAAAGTTTTCCGTGCATACCGATGGCATGGACGCTGTCAGAACCGCCATTGCAAAGGCGTGTACGCGCGCTGAGCACGTTTTAGCCGAGCAGATGGAAAAAGACACTCAGCCTTTTGTGCCGATGCTCACAGGCTCGTTAACGCAGCGTACAAGGGTAGTTGGCAGCGACATCATTTACCCAGGCCCTTACGCGAGATTCCTGTATTACGGAAAAGTAATGGTTGACCCAAATACCGGCAGCACATACGCGCCAAAAGGCGGTACAAAGGTCGTGACTGACCGTAATTTAGTGTTCAACCACACGGCGCATCTACAGGCACAAGCCCATTGGTGTGAAGCATCCAAAGCGCAGAACCTTGATAAATGGTTGCGCGTAGCTGAAAAGGCGGTGAAGAAGTACGGAACAGATTAAGAAGACTGTCTCGGCAGCGGAAGAAGACCAGGTATCGCGAAAGCTCCTTGTTTGGCTCAATACATTCCCTGACAAGCCGGTTGATTTGATTCGCTTTGAGTTTCTTCCCGCTGACACCGCAGCGATGGCGCTGTCTACGATTCAGGCGGCGTACATCGTCAAGAAATACATCCTCGGTGGCTATCAAGCGGAATACCAGTTTAAGGTTATTTACCGCGTGAAACCGGGAAACAGCAATGACAAGCGGCTTAAAGCGGACGAAGTGCTTAACGCTCTTGGTGATTGGGCTGAGAGCGAAACGCCGCCGGATATCGGAGAGGGCCGCAGGGTAATCCGCATTGAGCCAACTACCAGATCGTCGCTCTTTGCCATGTACGAGAACGGCGACGAAGACCACCAAATCCTTATGAAAATGAATTACGAGGTGAATGTATAATGGCTGATTTGGAATTTAGCACTACTTCCGGCCAGACCATCGCCCGGGAACTCCTCATTGCATACCTGAATACCGGCACGACCTCCGCACCCGTGTGGAGCGCCATCGGTAAGCGAGTGGAAGATTCCACGGCGGAAATGGATTGGAGCCAGGAGAGCAAGCAGGACATCCTTGGCAACACCTTTACCACCATGAAGAAGCCTACTATTACGCAGACGTTTGACCCCATTCCCCTGGATGCGGGCGACGCCGCAGCGGTAAAGCTGTGGAATCTGGCCGTCAAGGATCACGACGCCCAGGCGCTCTCCAACCAGGATATGCTTATCGCCCATTTTTACGCCACCAGCAACCAGGCGAACTTCGCTGAGCGCTATTCCGGCTGCGCCGTGGCTGTGACCAGCATTGGCGGCGATGGCGGCGGCGACCTGAACATTGCCACCGAGATCACTTACGGCGGTGACCGTACCCTGGGCACTGTGACCAAGGGCGCTGGCGGCGCTGTGACCTTCACGGCAGACGCAGCTTAACGACAGCGGGGCGGGCTCTGCCCGCCCCATCTGGAAGGAGGATACCATGGAACTCAATTTTGCCAACGGCGTACAGAGCTACATCGTCAACGGGGTGGAAAACGCTCTTCGGCTCAACCCGGCGGATGCGGAGATGCTGCGGAAAGTCTACCTCGCCCTAAAGGAACTGGAGGGCAAGCAGAAGGAACGGGCCAAAGCCGGAGCGGAGTCCGAGGACATTGAGGCGGTGCTTGATCGCCTCCACGCTTTGGACCAGGAAATGCGGGGCGTGCTGGACGGGCTGTTCGGGGATGGTCTCTGTGAGAAAATCTTTGGGGAAATGAGCCTGTACGCCTCGGCGGGCGGACTTCCCGTGTGGGAAAACTTCATCCTAGCCGTGATCGACCTGTTTGACGATTCCGTGAAGCGGGAAGCGGCGCTTTCGGACAAGCGCATCCAGAAGCACGTCCAGAAGTACCACAGATGAATTACTCTCTGCCGACGGAGGTCAAGATCGGAGGGAACGTCTATCCCATTCGCTCCGATTACCGGGCCATCCTGGATATCTTCGGGACCTTCGGCGACCCGGACCTGGACAACGACCGGAAGGCGCTGGCGGCGCTGGACATCTTCTACCCGGATTTTCTGACGATCCCCGGGGAACAGCTGCGGGAAGCGGCGGAGAAGATGCTCTGGTTTATCAACTGCGGGGACGGGGGAGACAACCGCAAGCGCCCTAAGCTGATGGATTGGGAGCAGGATTTCCAGTACATCGCCGCTCCCATCAACCGGGTTGTGGGACAGGAGATCAGGGCTATGCCCTATCTGCACTGGTGGACCTTCATCTCCGCCTACTACGAAATCGGAGACTGCTTCTTCGCTCAGATCGTCCGAATTCGCTCCTTGCGGGCGAAGGGCAAGAGGCTGGAGAAGGCAGACCAGGAGTTTTACCGAGAAAACAAGCGACTTGTGGATATTAAGGAGAAATATTCCGAGGCAGAAAATACACTGCTGCAAGAGTGGATTTGAGGTGATACGATGGCCGATGGCGAAGTGATTTTCAGTGTGGAGCTGGACAACAAGGCGCTCTACCGGGACCTGAACAAGGCGGTAAAGGATATCGATCGGCTTGACGGCAAAATCTCCAAGCTGGGCGCTCAGAAAATCCCGCTGGAGGAAAAACTCCAGCGAATCACGGGAGAGCTGGATGAGGCCAAAGCGGTGCTTGCGGACATGCGGGCGGCGCCGAAGGGCACCTATGAAAAAGTCGATATCGCAGACCAGGCGACCCGTGTCCGGCTGCTGCAGGCGGAGTTCACCAAGACCGCAAACAGCGTCGACAACATCGATAGTCGGCTTCAGGCGGCAGAAATCGACCTGGATGGCGCAAAGATGAAGGCGGGGGAGGTCAGCGACCAAATCCGGGAGGCGGAGGCGAATACCAGCCGCTTTGGCGATGCCACGGAAACGGCAGGGATTCGGATGCAGAAGCTCGTAACCCGTGTGGAGAAGCTTGCGAAGCGGGTTTTTATTTTCTCCATGATCACTGCCGCTCTGCGGGGCGTCCGGACTTGGCTGGTGGAGATCGTAAAGAGCGACCAGGAAGCCTCAGCCGCAATGGCGCAACTCAAGGGGGCGCTTCTTACCCTGGCGCAGCCCCTTGTGCAGGTCCTCGTCCCGGCGTTTACCATGCTTGTCAAGGTTATCGCCGCCGTTGTGACACAGATCGCCCGCCTTGTGGCGGCCATCTCCGGGAAAAGCCTGTCCAGTGCGGCGGCGTCGGCGAAGGCGCTGAACGCCCAGACAAAGGCCCTGAAGGGGACCGGGAAGGCGGCGAAAGACGCCGGGAAGTCTCTTGCGTCGTTTGACGAGATCAACCAGCTCTCCTCCAGCTCTTCCGGCGCCGGGGGCGGTGCTTCTGCGGACGCAATTGCGCCAGACTTCTCCTTCATGGACGAGGTGGATGGACGTTTGAAAAAGATCGCCGATGCTGTCATCTTCATCGGGGCGGGGCTTGCCGCATGGAAGCTGTCCTCGCTCCTTCCTGGGATGCTCGGGACCGTGGCGAAGAAGCTGGCCGGGATTGCCCTTGCCGTGGGCGGCCTCATGCTCCTGTGGGACGGACTTTCCGACGCCTGGAACAACGGCGTGGACTGGGGGAATCTCATCGAGATCCTTGGCGGCGCCGCAGCGGCGGCGCTGGGCCTCTACCTGACCTTCGGCAAAGTCGGCGCAGGCATCGGGCTTATTGTTGCTGGAGCAACGATGGTCGTTACGGCATTTCGTGACATTATTGATAGCGGTGTAAATCTTAAAAATACATTGCTGCTGATTGCCGGTATCGTTGCAACGGGCCTAGGATTCTTCGTTCTGACAGGAAGCGTGATTCCTCTAGTAATTGCCGGTATCGCAAGCATCGTTACCGCCATTCTGGCATGGACTGGCAACCTGGGCGATTTTGTCGCGGGAATCAAACAGATTTTTTCCGGCTTGGCCGAGTTCATCGGAAGCGTATTTACCGGAGATATGGATGCGGCCTTCAACGGGCTGACTAACATCGTCAAAGGGTTTGCGAACACGGTCCTTTCCATCGTCAATGCTATTATTGGTGTTGCGACGAAAGCACTGAACTTGATCATTTCCAAGCTGAACTCCATTAGTTTCGACATCCCTGACTGGGTACCCGGCGTCGGGGGGAAGACCTTCGGCGTCAATATCCAGATGATTCCGGACTATAAGATTCCAGCTCTTGCCCAAGGCGCTGTTATCCCGCCCAACCGGGAGTTTTTGGCCGTGCTGGGCGACCAGCGGAGCGGTACGAACATCGAAACGCCGCTGGCGACGATGGTGCAGGCATTCAAACAGGCCCTTGCGGAAAGCGGCTACAGCGGCAGCAGCGAGGCGGTCCTGGTGCTTGACCGGGACGTTCTGGGCCGGGTGGTGTACCAGCTCAACAAGGCCGAAGGAAACCGCATCGGCGTGAGCCTTACGGGGGTGTGATATGGGATATATCAAGCTCAACGGTCGCAGCTTCGACGCTGACGTTGCCATCTCAAAGTACAACCGCAATTTCAATGTCCTGGACGGCGACAATGCGGGCCGTGCCATGACGGGCCGGATGATCCGGGACATCATCGGCACCTACCTAGGGCACAAGATCACCGTCTTCCGCCGTGGCAACAACTACGCTGGCCTGGACGAGTTCTGGGATTACCTGTACCAGCACAGCGTGGACGATTCCGTCCTCCTAGAGGCCGCTGACGGGCAGACCTCCATCTCCTACGAGGCGTACTACACCAGCGCAACACAGGACCTGGAAAAGGTGGAGAATGGGGCCAATTACTGGGGAGAGATCGAGGTCAACTTCATTCCGATGGAAGCGCGGGTGAGACCGTGAGCAAGACGATCATCTGTTACAAGGACGTTGCCATTGGCGCAGAAGATAATGCAATTGTCGAGACTTCCGGGGCTGATGTTGCCTCCGAGGCAGGTGAGCTGCTGGCGGGAATTACGCCTCAGCCGATCCTGACCTGCGAGCCAAATGGCTGGCCGCTGGATGGCAAACGGTGGCCGAAGGACACACAGCGCATCGCCCTGTGGTCTTCGGGGCAGTCTGGGGCGGACGGCGTGTTTTCGTCTCCTCCGAGCATCCAGATCTCTTTCCACCAGCAGTACTCATCGATGGGAATCATGCTGCTGTTTGATACCGCCGGGGGCGAGTGGTGCAGTGAGGTCAGTATCCGGTGGGTCCAAGGCGGTGTGACAAAGGCAACAAAGACGTTTTACCCCGACCAAAGTACCTATTTCTGCGAAAATGCTGTAGAAGCATTTGACGGCGTGCAAATCGATTTGAAGAAGACCAACCTCCCATACCACTACGCCAAACTGGAGCGCATCCTTTTTGGTGTCTGGCGGTATTTCGACGCGGAGGAATTCCGCAGCGCCTCCATTGTGGCGGAAACAGACCTGCTGTCTTCGCGGCTGGCGGCATCCACGTTCCGCTGGACACTGGACAGCAAGAAAGACGCTGAGTATATGTTCCAGCTCAAACAGCCGATGGAGGTCCGCAATGATGGTGACCTTGTAGGTGTATTTTACATCGACAGATCCAGCCGCCGGGGGGCAAGGCTCTACGACATCGAATGCAAGGATGCAATCGGGGTGCTGGGAGATAGCCAGTTCCCCGGCGGCGTCTATTCCGGGAAATCCGCCAAGGCCATTTTGACGGAGATTCTGGGCGGCATTTTTGGCACGGAGTATTCCGGGGTGGCGGATACCACTCTGACCGGGATCATTGCTCCTTGCACCCGGAAAGAGGCTCTGCAGCAGCTGTTGTTTGCCTGGGGCGTCTGCGCCGCCACGGATGGAACCGAGAAGATCCGCATCTTTGCGCCGGCATCTACGCCCACAACGGTGGATGCAAATAGGGTGTACAGCGGGGTAGAGGTAAAAACGGCATCTATCGTGACTGAGGTCCGTGTTGTCGCGCATACCTACACCGAAAGCGCCAACGGCAGCATCACTGTCGGCTCCAAGAAATATGCGGACGAGACCCGGACGTACAGCATTAAGAATCCGGGGGTCACGGCGACGGACAAGGAAAATGTGGTGGAAGTCACGGGTGCTACGCTGGTATCTCCGTCTATCGGACAGGCAGTGACCCAGAGGGTATATAACTACTATGCACGCCGGAATACCCACACTGCCAAAATCGTTTGGGCCGAAGAGAAGCTGGGAGACTGCGTGAAGTTACCAAACCCGTGGGGCGAAACCAACACCGGAAACGTCATCCGGATGGAGATTGCGCTGTCCAACACCATCGCCGCTCGTTGCGATAGTCTGGGGGTGTAAAAGTGAGCGTAACGATCACCAACCTGGTGGGGAGTATCGGCAGCTTTGAGAGTGGGACGTGGAATCTGACAACAGCCGAAAAAGCCTATACCTACATTGCTACCGCGCGGGCAAAATACGGCTCGAATTCCCTCCAGATGAAGGGCGATACCTCCGTATTTGAGCGGACGTATACTCTGCGCAACTCCGGGGGCGTTGTAAAGCCGACGCTGGTCCCCACCCACAAGTACTATGTGCGGGTGGAGACCTACCAGGAGGAGGCCACGGGGTCCACGGACATCTATTGGCCCATTGCGGAGCCTTCGATGCTGGCAGGGCAATCCGGCCCGGCTGGGCAGTGGAATGTCTGCTCCACGGTGGTGGACCGCAGCAGCTTTTCTGCCGGATCGTATGAAATGCGCATTGATTACAACAATGCAAATACTGCCGGGACCATGTGGTTTGATGGCTTGATGTTGGTGGATCTCACGGACGCCTTTGGGGCCGGGTATGAGCCCACGGCGGCCTGGTGCGACGCCAACATCCCGTTTACGGATTCCACGGCCTCCGTCCCTGATCCGGCCCCGAAGGCGCCTACCGGACTTATGGTCGCCGAAGAGAGCAAGGACGGCGTAACACTGGCTTGGGATGCAGCAAAGTGGGCGGAAGGGTACAAGGTGTACCAGAATGGAACACTCCTGGCAACGGTGCCGGGCAGGACAACCGTTATGGTGCAGCCCACTGTGTACGGGAGAGTTCTGCTGACCGTGTCTGCGTACAATGCCGCAGGAGAGAGCGCACAAAGCACGGCGGTTGCCGTGATAACGCGGATGTATCTCATCACGGACCGGACAGCGGCAGATCTCGCGCGGTGGCAGGAGCTCCATGCAAAGGGGTATAACGGGCTTACCGCAGCTGAAAAGATCGAATGGGCGCAGGCTGAAATGCGGGGCGCGTATAACGTCAGCGACCTGAACCGTGTCGGCAACGCCATTGTGTATCTCCGGGACCGAATCAATAACTACGGATATTCCGTCAATGTCACGCCCAAGACGGACTGGAAGATGGGGGATAAGCCGACGGCAACGCAGCTGCAGAAGTATTTGGCTGATCTGAGGATCATTCGCGGGGCGGTCGGCAATCTTGCGGAACTCCCGGCGGTCCCGGGAAGAATCTATCCCTCGGCCGCCGGCAAAGGTGATGGGCTGACTATCGAAAAAGCAAATGATATCGAGCGGATCCTGCAGGTGCTGGATGAAGCAATTACGAAAATGCTGACGTCCTGGTGGGGGTGCGGCGAGATTGGATGTGGTGAAGTATGAAAGACGGTGTAATCAAAGCAATCGGCAACAGCCGGTACTTGAAATCGGTAGAAAATTTCCTCACGCTGTATCCTGACTATGAGGCGTTTGCTGCGGCTCTTGTGGCAGGAACCTTGCCTATTGACCTGAACGGGTTGAACGATGCCGGATGGGAGCAGAAGCCCACCTTACTCAATAAAGCCAATCTGCTGGATGACACCACGGCCAGCAAGCTGGGGCTCACGGGGGACCCGACCGTCAACCAGGCCCTAGCGGGGATCCTGCGCAAGCCCATCCAAGCGACGCTGACGGTCTCCGGGTGGACGGCCGTCACTGGCGGGTACACCCAGAGCGTGGCGGTGGCGGGCCTCCTGACCACGGATGACACCCGGACACGGGTAGACCCGGTGCGCAGCGAGAGCGGGTCCCAGGCCAACGACGAGGCCTTCGCCTGCCTGCAGGAGCCGGGGGCCTACGTGGGGTGCCGCCAAAACGGCTATCTCTACTGCAGGGTCGTCAACAAGCCCACTGCGGCCATCAAGCTGCAGGTGACCATCGGGAGGTGAGAGGATGGGACAGCTCAGTGTGGGCGGCGTGTCCGCCCAGTTTCGCCCGGTGCTGGCGCTCCTGACGGAGAGCGGCACCTATACCGTCCCCTATGCCGGATGGTACCGCATCGCCGCCGTGGGGCCCGGCGCCGGCGGATACGGAGATGATTCCGCTCCGCTCTCCACCCCTGCTCCCGGAGGTGCAGGCGGCGGCGGATATCTGGACAAGTATCTCCCGGCGGGAGCGGTGCTGACGGCTACCATTTCGGATATGGCCAGCACACTCTCTTACGACGGGAGCGCTTTGATCTCCGCCGCCAGAGGCAGCGGCAAGACGGCGGGGGCCGTTACCGGCTCTGGCGTGGTGGCATTTCCTAGCAACGGGACTGAAACTCCGGACGTCACGCCGCCGGACGGCATCTATGACGCCAATCTCCGCTCCGTCGGCGGAGCGGCAGGCCTGCGGAACGACGAGGCGGTAAGTGCAGCCGGAGGGGCTGGCCTCTTCGGCGGGGACGGAGGCGATGGCGGATATGCGCTGTCCGAGTCCGGCGACACACATACCAGCAACGGCAGGACCGGCAGCCGCGGGGCCGGCAGCGGAGCCAACGGCAATCTGTATTATGTTGGCAGTACCAAGGGCTACTACGCCGGGGCCGGAGGCGGAGGCGGCTACGGCGGAGGAGGCGGCAAGCCGACCGCAGTCCGCAACGACGCCTACTATACCGGCTGGCTGGGTGCGGGGTCCGGCGGCAAGGGATGCGTCCGCATCGAGCGCATCCGATAATTTTTGAGGAGGTGACCCATGGACAACGAGACTGAGTATGTGCGGCGGTTGCAGGAGGTGGACGACCGGTCCCGGCGCAACGAGGGGCGGATCAAGAAGCTGGAGGCAGACCAGAAAGCCCTGCTGGAGCTGACCTCCTCCGTGCGGGAGCTGGCCAACGAGCAGGGGCATGTCAAGCAGGACCTGGCGGAGATCAAGGAGGACGTCAAGGGCCTGGCGGCCCGGCCCGGCAAGCGCTGGGACAGCATTGTGAGCACGCTGCTGGCGGCTCTGGCGGGGGCCTTTGCCGCCTGGCTCATCAGCGGCGGCGGGATGTGAGAGAGGAGCGAGAGCATGAGCAAGGTTACTGAGACCATCAACGCCTACGCCCAGGGCGGCATCACCCTGGAGGAGTGCAACCGGCGTCTTCGGGAGCTGGGCCACCCCATTTTGGTGGACCCGGACCGCCCCCGGCTGACGCCGAAGATGATCGCCGATGGCTGGGGTCTGCTGGACACCGGCACCGGCACCCTGGACCCCGTGCAGGTTCGGGACGATGAGCTGGTGGACTGCGACTGCGGCGAGATGCCCGCCTTTGTTTGCCTCAAGGGCGACTGGTACGCCGTCGAGGGCCGCAGGGTGCTGCGGTAAGGAGGCGGCGATGCAGAGTATCTATGCCCATCCCGGCGTCCACCTGGCGCTGGGGCGGAAGGGTGAGACGCTGGCCCGGCAGGTGGTCTTCGATTTGCGCCTCTGGCGGGCGGCTTACGGCGACGGCGCCGTGAGCCTCTGCGCCAAGCGGGCGGGGGACGCGGAGCCCTATCCCTGCGGCGTGACGCAGGACGAGGACACGGCGGTCTGGGTGCTGCGGGCCGCCGATGTGGACAAGCCCGGCTGGGGCAACGTGCAGCTCTCCTACTACGTGGGGGACACGCTGGCCAAGTCCCAGACCTGGCGGACGCTGGTGGCACCTTCCCTCTGCGCCTGCGGGGACCCCGGCGAGGTGCAGCAGGGCTGGCTGGACCAGGCGGGCAAGGACGCCGCAGCGGCCCAGCAGGGCGCCAAGGACGCCCAGGAGGCGCAAAAAGCCGCCGAGGACGCCGCCAAGGCGGCGAAGGGCAGTGCGGATGCGGCAGCGGACGCAGCCAAGGCTGCCCAGGATGCCACGGAGCACCCGCCCCGCATTAACGAGGAGACCCAGACCTGGCTCATCTGGCAGGATGGGGCGTACCGGGACACGGGCCTGCCCATCGCCATTGACGGCAGCCTGCCGCCCGGCGGAGACCCGGGGGACATCGTGGTCCGCACGGCGGACGGGGCACAGTGGCAGCCGGACCAGCTGACGGACGAGGAGCTGCTGCAGGCGATGATCGACACCGATACCCTGGCGGCGGTGCATGACAGCGTCGGTATCCTGACGGATGAAAACGGAAAAATCATTTTGTGGTGAAAGGAGCAAGACGATGGCAATTGAGTTTCGGGACGTGACCCAGCTGGAGCCTCTGGAGGCGCTGGAGGATGGGGACTACCTGGTGGTAGTCCGGGACGGGGTGGCAAAGCGGATCAGCAAGGCCGACGCCAAGTTTGGCGGAGGCACTGTGGAGAAGAAGGTATTCTATATTGGAAAGAAGCATAACGCGGAAGCCTACTATACGCTTTACACTGACGCCGCCTGCACCACCCTTGCAACTGCGCAGGAGGTGTTTGATGCTTGTTGGGATAGGACTATTGAAATACACGCGGCTAACACTAAACAAAGTGGCGTCATGTTTCCACTGACTTATACCTGGGTCTCAAGTGATGGAGTTGGTGCTCACACCAATGTTGTTTATATTCTTCTCGATATGAAAGATGACTTCGCCGATGTCGGAGTCAACCCTGATGCGGAGTAACCGCCCATGAATATTCCTAACTTCACTTCCCTCCTCACTGCACTTCGTGCCTTTATCCTCAAATCCCGTCCCGCATATCGGGACTACTTGGGCACTGAGTCTGTCGAGGAGAAGACTGTACTGCTCACTGGCACCCTTTCTTCTACTGGTGAATCCGTCACTGCTGCTGACGGGTTCACTGGTTTCACCAATGGCCAAACCTACAAGGCTACCATTGGCGAAGAGACGGTGGAAGTGACTGCACAGTATGGCACCGGAAGCTTTTCCGGTTGCATTGTCATCGGCAGTTCTAATGTAATGCCCAGCAATGAGATCCCTGGCTGGATGATTTGTGTTTATAACGAGAATCTGCTGGGTTATGGCGCTGGCGAATGGGTTGGCAAGTCTGTTGAGGTGTTTACTGAGCGGACGGTGAAAGTCGACCGGTGGGATGTCAAAAAGCTCTCTTATAAACTGCTCCCGGACCAGTTGTTCTCCGACCTGGAAGAAATGATGGAGAAGCTTAGCTCTCAAATCAAATCTTTGTGGGTTGACCCCGTTTTCACTGGTAGTTTTTCGCAAAATAGAATGGCTGGCACTGATGTTGGCGACTATTCCCACGCAGAGGGCATTGACAACACGGCAAGTGGAGAGTCTGCTCACGCGGAGGGTCGCTCCACAACTGCTAGCAGTTACAGCTCTCATGCAGAAGGGTGGGAGACCACAGCGAGCGGTGATGACTCTCACGCGGAGGGCTGGTCTACCGTGGCTAACAATTACCATTCTCACGCGGAAGGACATGGCAGTGTAGCAAGTGGAGAATCTGCGCACGCAGAAGGCGATTTTACGATTGCTAGCGGCAGAGCCCAACACGCCGAAGGCATGTGGAATATTGATGATGGTGCAAAGAGCAACCTCTTGCACATTGTTGGTAATGGCACGGCCGTAAAGCGCTCCAACGCTCACACGTTGGATAAATCCGGAAACGCCTGGTACGCCGGCGACGTCTATGTGGGCTCGACCTCTGGCACCAACCGAGACGCAGGCAGCAAGAAACTCGCGACCGAGGCGTATGTGGACGACACCAAGCTCGTCATTGCATCGCCGGGCGGTAAGAAGTTTAAGATCACCGTCGATGACGCCGGCACTCTCTCGGCTACCGAGGTCACCGACACCACCACGTGAGCGGGGGAGACCCCCGCGGAAAGGAGCACACTATGGATATCAACACTCTGGGCATCACGGGGGTGGCGGCCATCACCGTCATCTGCCTGCTGATCGGGCAGGCCGTCAAGGCCAGCGCCGTGGACAGCAAGTGGATCCCCATCATCTGCGGCGTCTGCGGCCTCATCCTCGGCATCGCCGCCATGTACATCATGCCGGACTTCCCGGCCACCGACTACATTACGGCGGCGGCCATCGGCATCGTCTCCGGCCTGGCCGCCACCGGCGCCAACCAGGCCATGCGGCAGCTCAATGAGTAACCCCTGCGCCGTCACCGTGCCGCTCTCCCGGATCGCCCGCATCCAGGTGTACGTCAACTCCCGACGGAGGACGCTCACCCAGATCATGCGGGAGACCGGGGCGGACTACGGCCTCAACGGCACCCTCTACAACATGCGCACCCTGGCCGTCAACTGCCACCTCAAGGCGGACGGCAAGGTCCTGGCGTCTCCCGCCTACACCGTGGCGGGCTACGCCTGGGACCAGGGGCCGGACATCCGCATGGATGCGCTGCCGGACAGCGCCCGCAACTACATCGCCTGCACGCCCCTGATCGTGAGTGACAAGGCCCTGAGCAAGCTCACCTACGATCCCGGCCAGGGCGGTAAGCGGGGGCGGAGCGCCATCGGCATCAAGGGCGACCGGTTGGCTCTCTACTGCTCCCGGGACGGCTCCGCTGCCGCCCGGACGCCGGAGGCCCTGCGAAATGATCTGGCCCGGGCAGGCTGGACCAGCGCCGTGATGCTGGACAGCGGCGGCAGCAGCCAGTGCGATTTCCAGGGCCAGCGCATTACCAGCTCCCGGAGGGTGCAGCACTATATCCTGGTATACCTCAACGATAACGAGCCGGAGGGAGGCAAGCCTATGGTAGAGATCAATGCATACAGCAAGGCCCAGGACGGCTCCAAAAAGCTGTCCACCAACTTCCAGGTGAGCGAGTTCGCCTGCGGAGACGGCAGCGACGCCGTCCTGGTGGCGCCCCGGCTGGTGATGGTGCTGCAGAGCATCCGGAGCCACTTCGGGGCCCCGGTGACCATCCACAGCGCCTACCGGACGCCGCAATACAACATCGAGGCGGGCGGCGTAGCCCATTCCCAGCACTGCTACGGCACGGCGGCGGACATCAGCGTCCGTGGCAAGACCCCGGCCCAGGTGGCCGCCTACGCCCGGGAGATCATGCCCGACTGGGGCGGCGTGGGCATCTACGCCAAGAAGGGCTTTTGTCACGTGGATGTGAGAGAGGCCCGCGCCGACTGGACGGGCTAAAAAATCGAAGGGAGGCAAGCCAGATGATGGTGACATCCGCACGGCCGCGCCGTGTCCTGCAAGTCCGGCGACAAGATGGACGTACAGCACCGGGAGATCAGAGCGCTGCTCTCCGGCATGGCCCCACGCCGGGCCACGGAGGCGGTCCGTGCGGCGGGCTTGCCGCCGGACGAGGAGACCTGCATCGTTGAGGTGGACGTCCTGGGCCGCAGCTGCCTGCAAACTGCGACCAGGCTCAACCTCAGCGTGGATGGGCTCTACAAGCTCCGCCGGAGGGCCTATGCCCACCTGGCGGACGACATCAGGGGATAAGGAGAGGCCGTGCCCAAATTGGGCACGGCCTCTTGCTTTATTTTCAAGCTGTCGAAAACTATAAGTTTCTGCGTTCCTTTTCTTTTGGCTTCCGATCCGGGAACTCTTGATAGTACCATTCCAAGAATTTCCCGTGGAGATGTTGCTCTGCGATTTTTCGGAGCTCAATCAAAGCCTCCTTGTCCGTGCTCGATCCAAGATAATATCGGTGCCCCTTAAATGTGATCAGTGCTTTCCACAGTTTTACAGATTTGTCGTAAGATATACCAACTATTCCACTGGTGTTTCTCTTGGACGGAGGTTGCATAAGCATCTTAATATCCGTTCCGTCGATAAGATTAGCGGATCGCGCCGCGAAAGCAATTTTGACTGATTTCTCGCTGACCTCAGAGGCAAAACAGCCGCAGCTTTTTGTGTATCCTTTTCTCAAATTTGTGGATGCAACATAAGCTGTGTTTCCACAGTCGCAGCGGCACTCCCAAATGACACTATTCCCCATATGCTTGCTCGTCCGACGAAGCACTGTAAGACGGCCAAAGCGTTGCCCGGACAGGTCAATCAAATTCGCGCCGATACTGGCGCATCCACAACTAGTCGTATGACCAGATGCCAAATGCGATGATGTAACATATGCGATATTGCCGCAATCACAGCGGCACTCCCAGACAACCCGGTCAGAGACGCGGCGGTCAGTTTTGGCAATAACGGTCAGCCGTCCATATCGCTGACCTGGCTCGATGCGGCGAACCTTTCGCTTTTTCTCTTCCACGGCTCACACCTCCGGGCGGCGATAGTAGCCGGTTACTTGAGCCAGCAGGAGCCGGACATAGTCCGGGCACTGGCTGTCGCCTCTCTCCCAATTCTCCACGGTGCGGTATGGGATCAAGTAATGGAGGGCAAAGTTTGTACGGGTGAGGCCGGTATAGGCCCGGATCTCCCGGATACTGGCGTGGGCCACGTCCCAGAGGGCACCAAGATCACTGATCCGCTGGGAGGGAATCTCGGCGTCCTCGGCGCCTCCCCATTCGGAGGAAAGGGCCCAATCGGAGATATACTCATCTCGATCATCCGTCTTTAGCGCAGCGCTGAAAAGCGCACTGAATTTATCGTCCATCATCGCTCCCATCTCTCTATAACCTGTGCGAGCATAGAGATCTTGCTGTCGGTGTTGTGTAAGGCATATGCCAAATCTGTAGAGTGTAGCTGAGTATCGATCTCGCAGAGTTCCACACGACAAGATCCCTTGGCGGATTGCCGCTCCCAAGTCTTTTTGGCCCAGTTGCGAGCCAAATCGATGCTATCGCAAACGCCGCAGCAGTTGTCCTGCTCATCGGTATCAAAATTGACATATCGCCAAAAATACATGTCGCTTTTCTCCTCAAAAATCCCGGATCTCGTCCACGCAAGTAGGATCGTCTCCGTCGTCGATCACGGCGATGTAAGCGTCCTCGTACCCGTCAGCGCGGTACGTCTTGGCCATCTCGATAGCCTCGTCCATGTTGTTGCTGCCGGTGCCCCAATCGGTATCGTCGTTGTCCCGCATAACCGCATACCACATAGTGTTCTTCATTTTTTTATCCTCCTGGGCTGTGCCCCTCTTGATTACATTTATTATTATACACCAATTTGGGGTATTGTCAAGAGAAAATACCCCAAATTGGTGTATTTTTTGAGGTTTGTAGAGCTGCACAAAACCGGCGGCGGCTTTTGTGCATCCTGCCATCCCCGCAGAATGCGGGCAGAATCCGGGCAGTTTGGCTGCCCGGATTTTTTGTACCATAAGGGGAGAAGGAAGGTGGTTAAATGTTTGATCGCCTTATCGCCTGCGGCTTTACGGACCGCATGGCCTGGGACATCATTATCGCTTACGCAAATGATCTGGACGGGCTGGCGCAGTACGTAAAAACCATTGAGCTGATGCATAGCGCCAGGGCGGATCATGTATAGCTACTTTAACCCAAACCCCAACGGGCGCAA
>ERZ1035032.1333-NODE-1333-length-15643-cov-5.738838_pt1 | contig 15643 bp, 12 predicted proteins | sample MGYA00520693_ERZ1035032 | MGnify/ENA primary metagenome ERZ1035032 (study PRJEB33766, sample SAMN09781740) | gut metagenome | biome: gut microbiome | host: Homo sapiens | place: Madagascar | study: EMG produced TPA metagenomics assembly of the PRJNA485056 data... | reverse complement strand
TTAATTTTTACTAATTTTCAAGAAAAATCATCATCTAATTTATACAATTATACAAAAAAATTAAAAAGAATTGCCAAGTGTATTGACAAATAGTATTGTAGTGATATACTAATTGTAATAATTTAGAAAGGGTAGTTTGTATGGACGAATTTCAAAAGGAAGAAGAGTTCCTTTTTGAAGAAAACGAAGAAAATATCGTAATCAAATATAAGCTTCTGCGCAGTTTGATTATTAAACATTATAATCGAGGATGCAAATATCTTGAAATTGCAAAGGTCGTTTGCGCAGCATTTTTCTTGATTTTTACGGCGGTAGGTCTTGCAGTTTGCTCAAACGGAGGCAGTAAGTCATTCTGGCTTGTGTTGTGGATAATCTTAATTTTCGTGCTTGTCAATATCTTTCTGATTACCGATTATTGCAAATATCTTGTAAAATCAAAAGTTATTCCGTATCTTGAGGACGATAATCAAATAGAGTTCGGCGAGTATTCGATTTTTTCTGATGACGAGGAAGAGGACGAGGATTACAAAGAATTTGAAAAAGAGCAGCAGGAGAAAAAACTGATAAAACAGCTCAAAAAGGAACAGAAGAAAAAGATTAAAGAAAATAAACGTAAGAACGGGAGGGCGAAAAAGTGAAAAATATATTTAAGATATATAAGCGAGATTTAAAGAAAATTTTTACTAATTCTATGGCGATTATTCTTGCGGTCGGTATTGCAGTTTTGCCGTCTCTTTACGCTTGGTTTAATATATACGCCAACTGGGACCCTTATGGCCCTGCAAGTACAGGCAATATGAAGGTGGCTGTTGTTATTAATGACGAGGGCTACGAATTTAAAGGAGTGGAAATTAACGTCGGTGACCAAATTAAAAGTAATTTGAAAGCCAACGATATGATAGATTGGCAGTTCGTTTCTAAAGAAAGGGCGGTAAACGGAATTGAGGCGGGCGATTATTATGCCGGTATTGAAATTCCAAAAGGCTTCAGTAAATCGCTTACAAGTATTATGACTAAAAACTTTAAGCAGCCTAAAATCACCTATTATGCAAACGAAAAGAAAAATGCAATTGCCACAAAGATTACCGATAAGGTAGTTCAAACAATTCAAACAGAGGTTAACGAGTCGTTTGTCACAACTGTAATTAACCTTGTAAATAAGCTTTTGGGTACTGTTATTGAGCAGGGAAAGAAGGAAGGAACAAATATATTCCAAAATCTTCAAAATCAAATTGATTCCGCTCAGTCGGCAGTAAAATCGGTTGAAAAAACAATTGATGGGTTTGAGGGCGTTATGGAAGTTGCGCAAGACCTTAACAAATCATTGAGCAAAACCGACCTTAGTGCGATTTTGGGTGACACAAAGACTGTTGTCAGCGATACTGAAGATGCAATCAAGGTTGCAGAAAGCAGTGTTGACGCCGTTACTTCATCTGTCGGTGACGTGCTTAAATTGTCAAGCAAGAAGCTTGCAAATTCAGCAAACAATCTTAAAAAAATAAATGATACAAATTCTGATAAGGCGCAGGCGGAAATCAAGTCTGTTCTTGCAGAGTGTGCGCAGGCAAGAAAGGAACTTCAGGCAATTGTGCCGGCTCTTGAAAAGGTAAATGATAATTTGCCAAAGCCGCTTAGTTCGGTCAACGCACTTATAAAGGTGCTCAAAACCGCAGATTCAAGGCTCGGCGGTGTTGAAAATGAACTTAATAAAATTCTTAAAGGCGATACTTCTAAGAAAATCAGCGACGTTGCCGATAAGCTTATATCCGTATCAACTACGCTTGATTCAAGCCTTTCAACATACACCAAGGAAGTTAAGCCTCAGCTTGACAAAATGGTTGACAGTCTTCTTGATGTACTTTTTGACGTGTCTAATCTTTTGACTACCATTGAAAATCAGTCACCTCAGCTTAATACGCTTGTTAAATCTCTTAACGGTTCAATTGAGGCAGGCGACGATCTTTTGACTTCGCTCCATTCTCTTATCAGCAATTGTGCAAAGCAACTTGAAAATCTTTCAAAGAAGCTCGACGGTTTGGGCGACAGCGAGATTGTTAATACCCTTATGAATTTGACTGAGGGTAATTCAGACGATCTCGGCTCTTTCATTGCCTGTCCGGTAAAGGTTAATACCGATAAGATTTACGGTATTGATAATTACGGCTCGGCAATGGCGCCGTTTTACAGTACTCTTGCACTTTGGGTCGGTGCAATTATTCTTGTGGCTCTTATTAAACCTAAGGTTGCAAATAAAAAAGAAATCGGCAACATTAAGCCGAGGGAGGAATATTTCGGCAGGTCGCTTATATTCCTTACAATATCACTCGTTCAAGGGCTTATTATTTGCCTTGGGGATCTCTATTTCTTAAAGATACAATGTTATCACCCGGTTAAGTTTATTTTTGCCGGCTTATGCGCTTCATTTGTATTTACGTTCTTTATTTATTCACTTGTTGCCGCTTGGGGCGATATCGGCAAGGCAGTTGCGGTTATTATGCTTGTTGTTCAGCTTGGCGGCTGCGGCGGTACATTCCCGATTGATGTAACACCCGCATTCTTTAGGGCAATCAACCCTTATTTGCCGTACACTTTTGTTATTGACGCATTAAGAGAATGTGTTTGCGGCACCTACGGCAATAATTATTGGATTTGTCTCGGTAAGCTTTTTGTTTACTTCTTTATCGGACTTCTTATCGGTACGCTCTTCAGATATCTTTTCCGCAAGCCGATGCGCTTCTTTGAGAAAAAAGTCGAAGAAACCGGACTTTTATAAAAATATAAAAGACATTCGCTTTTATTTGCGAATGTCTTTTTTGTGGAAATACGGCAGATTTAATATTAAAATATACTTTACTTTATATCTAAACAATGCTATACTTTAACGGTAATGAAAACAGAGAGGTAATACTATGCATCAGGACGTTGAACAGATACTTGTGACCGAGGAAGAACTTAATAAAATTGCACATCGCTTGGCAGCGCAGATTACGAAAGATTATGAAGGCAAGAAGCTTTTGCTCATAGGTGTTCTTAAAGGCTCAATTTACTTTTTTACGGACCTTTCAAGATATATTGACCTGCCGTGTAATATTGATTTTATTCAGGCCTCAAGCTATGGCTCAGGCACTGTTTCAAGCGGCAATATCAATATTATCAAAGATGTTGCAGATGATTTGACGGGGTTTGATGTTTTGCTTGTAGAGGATATTCTTGATACGGGCAACACGCTTAAATATATTCACGATATGCTTTCTAAGCGTAACCCTGAATCTATAGGAGTTGTTACCCTTCTTGATAAGCCGGCAAGGCGTATCGCCGATATCAAGGCTGACTATGTAGGTACTGACGTGCCTGACGCTTTCGTTGTAGGCTACGGTCTTGATTATGACCAGTATTATCGTAATTTGCCGTATATCGGTGTGCTTAAAAAGAGCATATACGAAAAATAATTGAATTTCTTAAATTGAATAACAGACGGTTTTCTCCTTTGCGAGAAATTAAAAGGGAATTGGGTTAGACTCCCAAGCAACAGCCATTACCGTGTTTGATGAAGAAAAATCATCAGCCATTGGGAAACCGAGAAGGCGATTTTTTAAGCAATGCTATATCATAAGTCGGGAGACCTGCCGCAAACTTAAATTCAGCTTTTGGGCAAGGGAAAGCAATGATTTAAAAGTCCGTACTATTATTGTGTCTTTTCCTCTGTCCTAAGCGACGGAGGATTTTTTTATGCGCAAATATTTATGCGTTTTAATGTCAATAATTTTATGCCTGACGGTGTTTTGCGCTTGCTCAAACGGCAAAACCGCCAACGTGGCAGAAAGTACAAACATTACTTCATCAACTTCGAGTGAACAAACGACAGACACAGAAGAAGTAACCGTAACAGCAAATGAGGTTCAAACCACACAAAAAAAAGATAAAAAAACAACCAAAAAAGGCGAAAAGGCTTCGACTGCCGCTAAATCTGTTTCAAAAAAAGATAATAAAAAAACTACCGACGCCTCAAAAAAGTCGAACAGCAAGTCAAAAAGTAATTCTAAATCAAAAAGCCATACAGAAGCTAAAAAGAAGTATGCTAAAGAAAAAGAGTCTAAGGCTAAAAAGCCGAAAAAAACTTTGCAAAAAGAGAATGACGATAAGGTTACTCAAACCACCTCGTCTGAGATTAATTGCTCAATCACGATTGAATGTAAGTCCATTCTCGATAATATGGACGATTTGAAACCGGAACACGAAAAATACGTTCCCAAAAACGGAATTATGCTTGATAATTATAAAACCACGCTTAAAAGCAAGAGCACAGTTTATGATTTGCTTAAAAAAGCGTGCAATGATAAAGGCATAACCTATACTGCAGAGTATGGTATGTATAGTGTTTATATTGCGGGAATAAATAATATTGATGAAATGGATTGCGGAAAAAACAGCGGCTGGATGTATAGTGTCAATGGAAGCTATCCAAACGTAAGCGTAGATTCAAAAAAACTTAAAGACGGTGATAAGGTTGTATTTACATACACCTGTTCATATAAAAAATAATTTCATATTAGGAGGTTAATAAATATGAAAAAATTAATTTCAGTTACACTTGCAATTTGCGTTGCATTGACTTCTCTTTTCACAGGGATTTATGCAATGGCAGACAGCAAGGTGACAAGCAGTGACGTTAAAACAAAAATTAATGAAAGCGCAATATATCTTATGTCTGTTAAAAAGGCAGGCTTTACTGTTGATAATGTCAGCAGCCTCAACTCATTTATACGTGCAGGCGTAAATATGAGCGACTATAAGGCTGAGTTTGCAAAGAGCGTTAAGGAAAATCTCGACTCAAACGGCGGCAAGATTCAATCAACTGTAGGATATGACGAGAATAACAACTGGGCTCCTATCAAAGGCGAGTCTGCAGGTGTTTATGCAAACGTTATTTTAGCGCTTGACAGCTTGGGCTATAATGCAAAGAGCTTTGAGGGTTATGATATTGTATCTGCATTTGAAAATGTTAAACTTGTTAAGGATAACGAAAATCAATATCTTTTCTCTTCAATCTTTACTGTAGCAAATAAATACGGTCTTAAGGATTATCTCAAGAAGGCTCAAAACTTTCTTGTAAATAATTACTATGAGTTTGGTACAGGCTCAACATATTATACCAGCACAGACAGTACATCTCAGTTTGTAATTGCTGTTGCACCGTATGCAGGCTATCAGTCATTTGTAGATGATGCACTTGCATCAATTGAAAACTTCAAGAAAGACGGCGGCTATCTTTATAATTTTGACAACACCTACAGTGAGCCAAAGGTAAATGCCGATTCAACGGCTCTTGCACTTGCCGCTTATTCTGTTGCAAATAATCTTGATAAGGCACAGAAGATTTACACCGAGCTTTCTGCATTTGAATGTAAAGACACAAAGGGCGCTTACTATTACACTGCTGACGATAAAAGCGAAAACCCAACTGCAACGGCAGATGCACTCACAGGTCTTATGTATTTCTATGATGCACTCAAGGCTAAAGAGGCTTATGACGCAACTACTACAACAACTACTACCGCTCCTTCAACAACAAAGCCGACAACTAAGAAGGCTACAACATACGCTAAGGACGGCAGCTATGTAAATAAAAAGCAAAAGAAAGTTTCAATCAAGAAGCTTAAAAAGGCAAGAAAAGGCTTTAAGGCAAGCTGGAAAAAGGTAACACGCGTATCAGGCTATCAAATCCAAATTTCAACTTCAAAGAAGTTTTCAAGAGAAACATCAACCTATTCTATTAAGGGCAACAAGAAAACTTCTAAGTCATTTAAGGGCTTAAAGGCTAAAAAGACTTACTATGTTCGTGTTCGTACCTATAAGAATGCAAAGGTAAAAGGCAAGAGTGTTAAGGTATACTCATCTTGGTCTAAGGTTAAATCTGTTAAGACTAAATAAGGCGGTCACGAATAAACAGGCACAACCGTGCCACGTCGAAAGAAATTCCGTGTTTGAATAAATTTCTACGAAATTTATAATAAACACTTCGTTCCTTTCTCCTTTCAAAATCTGCCGTACAGCGGTGCGGCAGATTTTGCATATTAAAAAGGGATTAGATATTTTAATATCTAATCCCTTTGTTTTGTTATATTTTAACTATTTTACTGTAACACTTTTTGCCTGAATAAATGTGCCTTTGCCGCCGTCTGTTGTAATCTCAACGGTGTCGCCTTTATTTACAAGCATTACCTCCATACAGTCGCCTACGTTAATGTAATAATATTTTCCGTCAACCTTAAGGTAATAAACAGAATTGCCGTCGTTTACACTTGTTTTGATATCTTCAACCGTGCCTGTAACTGTGCCCTTTGCGGTTTCCTTGCTTGGCTTGGTTGTTGCTTCGTTTTCGGTATTATTTGCATTATCGTTTGCATTGTTATCGTCCGTGATGTCTGTGTTGTTTGACTCGCTTATCTTGCTTTCGTCAACAATTATGTTTGATTTGTCAACATTGTCTGCAATGCCCTTTTCTTTAAGTGCGTCAATGTAGTTTTCAATAGCATTGTTAAGCGCTTTGGCATCACTCTTTGCAGTATCAAGAAGCCCTGTTCCGACAACGGTTTTATCCTTAAGGCTTACGAATGCATATCCCTTAACCGTGTTGCTGTCACCGTAAAGTGACATAAAGTAGGTCGGATTGCCGTCAATTCCCAAAAGAATAGGGAACGTTGCCTGATAGCCGTAGTTCTGTACTGCGTCGGTTGCCGACTCTTGAGCCGAAATTTCCGTTGCACCCGGGCTCTTGTAATATCTTGCTTCCTTGGTACGCTGATTGATAAGGATAAAGCCGAAGTTTGAAGCGTCTGTTTCGGCAGAGGTTACACCCGTGAATACCCAAACGTCATCGTCCATAGCAATGTTACCGCTTCCTGTTGAAGCAATGTTTACGTCATTTTGGAAAATTATTGAGTTCCAGAAACCGTTTTGAAGCTTGCCGTGATAGTTGTACTGCTCAAGAACGAGCGCCTCACTGTAAACCACGTCAATCCAATTAAGGCTCTTGTCATTTTTTACTGTTTCAATATCGTAATATTTGCTTTTGCCTGTAAGTGCATCTGTAATGATTGCACCCTTAACGTCTGTACCGCCGTAAAGACCGATTGTCTTGTCAAGCACGGCTGTAATCCAATATGGGTGCATATTATCGTCAATTTCAAAGTTTGGCGTATCAAGAAGCTCTGTAGGATATTGGAAACGAAGGTGACGAATAAGCTTTTCGTTGAAAAGCTCGGCAGGTGAATACTTAATGCCCTCGCCGAATTTGTCAACACAGTTTACTGCCGTAACCTTTTGGCTTACAAGGTCAACGAGCATATAAGCCGGAGTGCCGTTTTTAGTGTTGTTCATCCATTTGAAGAAGTCGGCATATTGAAGATATGCAACTCTGCAAGGAGTGTTTTTGTAGTTAATTTGTGTTGAATTGTCGCTTACAACATACTGGCTCTTGTATTCTTCAAGAGAGCCTAACTGCTGGTCGGCAAGTGCAATTGCACGGTTAGAGTCAAGACGAGGCACTTTGTCATAGCTGATATCTTCAAAGTCATCTTCAAAGTTGCCGTCGCTGATTGTAAGAAGGTTGCTGTACGATTTTGCACGGAAAAGGGTTACACCGGTAAGATATCCAACCGCCATAACAACCACGAGCACACCCACAATTATTACGGGTACTAACGATTTTTTCTTAACATATTCTTTTCTTTCAATTTTCTTGTTAGCTCTGCAAACAAGTGCAAATGAAAGCATAAATACAACTACAAGAAGAATTAAGAAAAGATACATCTGTGTGTCTTTAAAGTTTAATGCCGGGAGCATCATATAGTAAGCAATGCCGCCCACTACTGCCGTGATAAGGAAAGAAATGAGCAAGCGAAGCGGAATTTTTGCCGGCTTAACTACCGCCGTCACCTCGTCGCTTTTCGGCCATTTAATTTTTTCCTTAAATTCGTTGATAACCTCATCGGCATCATAATCCATATTTGGAATTTTGTTGTCCATATTTTATCTCCAATCTAAGATAGTTTAATTATTATACTATAATTTACATATTTAATCAATATATATTATATTGTATAAAATGTAAATTTTAGCCATAGTATTAGTGGTGGTATTAATGAAGATAAAAAATGTTACATATTCCTTTTTTCAAACGCTTTGCTTGATTTTTCTTGCCGCTTTGTTTATCATTTTTTCAAAAAATACACGCAAGGGGGCTTATGACGGCTTAACTCTTGCAATGAATACAGTTGTGCCATCGCTTTTGCCGCTTTTGATAATATTTTTAACCTTTATGAAATCGAGCGCAAATAATATTTTGATAAAACTGTTCGGAAATTTTTCAAGAGTATTTTTTAATCTGCCAAAGGCTGCTTTTTCGGCAATTCTTTTCGGTCTTGTCGGTGGATATCCCACAGGCGCACTGTTGAGTGAGGAGCTTTTTGAGGCGGGGGAGATAGATTCAAATCAGGCAAAACGCTTAATGTGTTTTAATTTTTGCGGCGGCTGCGGCTTTATAATCACCGCTGTCGGCACAGTCACCTTTAACAGCACAAGACTCGGCGTAATGCTCTTTTTGTCAAACGCTTTGTCGTCAATTTTAATCGGTTTCGTCCTTTCGTTTAAGGAAAAAAGGCTTGAAAAAAGCGAATACCCTCTTTTTTCTTTCACTTCTCTCGGCGACGCACTCACCCTTGCCACACCTAAGGCGGCGCAAAGCGTAATAGTGATAACGGCATATATCGTTTTGTTTTCAGCTCTCAGCAGTACAGTCAAAATTCCCGAACCGCTTTTGCCAATTATTGAGATAACAAACGGAGTTTGTAACGGCGATTTTTCTCTGCCGCTTACTGCCGCATTTCTCTCCTTCGGCGGAATTTGTATTCATCTTCAAATTTCAGGCGTGCTGAGAAAATTTAAAATGAGTTATTTTGAATTTCTGCTTTTCAGACTCATTTCAAGCGTTTTGTCTTATTTTATTATGAAATTACTTTTGTACTTTTTCCCTGTTGATTTGTCTGTGTTTGCCAATGCTTCAACTCCCGTCAGGCTTTCAAGCGTGAATGTAACGCTGTCCGTTTTGCTCGTTGCAGGGTGTTTTGTGAGCGTGCTTGACCTCAACTCCCGCCGTAAAGTTGTATAAAAGGAAAAAGTAGGAACATTTATTGTTCCTACTTTTTTAATTTACTATCTTTTCAAACATTTTGTTCATTTGCTTTTTTAGGGCGGGGGAGTTGGAGAGTGAAAAGTCGGATTTCAAAATATCCTGTGCACATTCCTGCGCTTTTTTAAGAGTGTCCATATCCTCCACCATATCGGCAATTTTAAGCTCCGGCAAGCCGTGCTGACGAGAACCGAAAAAGTCGCCCGGACCTCGCAATTTAAGGTCGGTATCCGCAATCTTAAAGCCGTCGCTAAATTGCTTCATCGTCATAAGCCTTTCACGTGAGGTTTCGCCCTTAGCATCGGACACAAGCACGCAGTAGCTCTGCTTATTGCCTCTGCCGACTCGCCCTCTGAGCTGATGAAGTGTTGAAAGACCGAAACGTTCGGCATTTTCAATCACCATAATTGTTGCGTTTGGCACGTCAACGCCAACCTCAACAACCGTGGTTGAAACGAGTATGCTCACCTTGCCGTCGGCAAAGGATTTCATAATCGCTTCCTTGTCCTTAGCTTTCATTTTGCCGTGAAGTATTCCGAGATTATAGCCCTTAAATTCACCGTTTGCAAGCTCCTCGGCAAATTCCTCTGCGCTTTTTATATTGGTTTCGTTTTCCTCAACCGCAGGGCAAACTATGTAGCATTGCTCACCACGGGCAACAGCATCTTTAATAAATTTATAAAGCCTTTTGTGGTATCTTGAATCAACCACGTCCGTGCGAACAGTCTGCCTGCCCGGCGGAAGCTCATCAAGTACGCTGATATCAAGGTCGCCGTAGAGGATAAGCCCAAGCGTTCTCGGAATAGGGGTGGCGCTCATAACGATTGTGTGAACGTTTTGCCCCTTTTGGGCAAGCGTTGCACGCTGATTTACACCGAAGCGGTGCTGTTCGTCGGTTATAACAAGCGCAAGTTTTCTGAATTCAACGTCATTTTGAATTAAAGCGTGCGTGCCGATAAGCAAATCAATTTCGTTATTAAACAGCGCCTTTTTTATCTCTCTTTTCTGTTTTGCGGGTGTTGAGCCTGTTAAAAGAGCGATTTTTAAATCCGATTTAGAAAACATTTTTGTAAGGCTTTCAAAATGCTGAGTGGCAAGTATTTCGGTCGGCGCCATCATAGCCGCTTGATATCCGTTTTTGATAACGGTATAAATAAGGCTTGCCGCAACGGCGGTTTTGCCGGAGCCGACATCACCCTGAACAAGGCGGTTGCAGGGAAATTTGCTTTCCATATCAGCCACACATTCGCCGATTGTACGCTTTTGCGCATTGGTGAGAGTAAACGGTAAAAAGGTTTCAAATTCCTTGCTGTAATCTTTTGTAATCCTTAGAGAGGTTTCGCATCTTTTGTTGCTTTTAAGCTTTAATAAACCAAGCTGTAGAGTTAAAAGTTCTTCAAATATAAGTCTTTTTCTTGCAGGCAGATAATCGTCGGCGCTGCTTGGAAAATGAATATCTCTTATTGCTTTATCAAGTGAAATCAAGCCGTATTTTTGCATGATTTCATCGCTCAATGTTTCGTCAATTTGATGAATTTCGTTAAGTGCGGTTTTCATAACCTTTGAAATTGCACGAGAGGTCAGCTTTTCCTTGGCAGGATAAACCGGCTGGATTGCAAGCACACCGTCTGCCTTTTCGATTTTCGGCGAGCTCATGGAAGCCGTTAGAAAGCTTTTGTCTATTTTACCGTATAAAAAGTAATCCTCATAAACCTTTAGCGATTTTGCAAGGTATTTATTATTAAAAATTGTTACGGCAATAACATTTTCGCCGTCTGAAAATTTGCACTTATAAAGCGTTAAGCCACGCCTAATCACAGCCTCCTTAACGGGAGTAATAAGCGTTGCTTTAATGCAGATTGTATCTCCGTCGTTTACGTCATTTAGGGTTTTGCCGACAGTCCAATCCTCATATTTTCTTGGGTAAAAATGAATAAGGCTGTCAACGTCAAAGATGCCAAGACTGTTAAACAGCTTGGCTCTTTTTTCGCCGACACCCTTAATAAATTGTATATTGCTATCTAAATTCAGCATATCTTACTCCACCGAGATGATAAAATAATATATAGGCTGACCGCCGTTTACAATGCTGATTTCAACGTCATTGCCGTATTTTTCGTAAAGTGCTTTTTCAACAGCTTCTGCGTCATCTTCGCTTGCGTCTTCACCGTAAATAATTGTGATGAGTGAATGTTCGCCTTTTTTGAACAGCTTGTGAGCAGCTTTAAAGGCAATGTCTGTAATATCATCGCCGATATATTTAATCTTTCCGTTGCAAAGCCCCATAATTTCGCCCTGCTTAATCGGCTTGCCGTCAACCTCGCTGTCCCTTGCGGCAAATGTAACCTGTGCGGTTTCAACATTCTCTGCGGCAGAAAGCATATTCATTTGGTTTTCGTCTGCACTTGCGGTTTCGTCAAACATAAGCATAGCGGAAATGCCCTGCGGAATAGTCTTTGTAGGTAAAACTCTTACATCTCTGTCCTTTGCAAGAGGAGCCGCCTGCTCAGCCGCCATAATAATATTTTTGTTGTTAGGAAGAACGAAAACAACCTTTGCCGGAGTTTTCATAATTGCATTTAAAATATCGTCTGTAGACGGATTCATAGTCTGACCGCCGCTTACGATTGTATCTGCACCGATATCACCGAAAAGTTCTTCAAGCCCTTCGCCTGCGCAAACAGCAACGAAGCCGTATTCGTTTTCAGGCTTTGTAATTACAGGCTCAACAACTTTTTCGCCTTCTTTAACACCAACGTCTGCATTGGCGTGCTGATATCTCATATTATCAATTTTAATATTAATAAGCTGACCGTATTTAAGACCTGCCTGAATAACATTACCCGGACAGTTTGAATGAACGTGAACTTTGATAATGCTGCTGTCGTCAACAACTACAACGCAGTCGCCTATTGATTCAAGATAAGCCCTGAGCTTAAGCGGGTCCTTTTCCTTTGCATCGTTGCTTTTTTCAATAAGAAATTCAGAGCAGTAGCCAAATTCAATATCATCGCTTGCGGCGGCAACGGTTGCCTTTGATGGCATTGAAACAGGATTTACACCCGAACCGTCAAGCGGCTGAACGATAACACCGTTTCTCCAAACACTTTCTATTCCCTCAAAAATGAGTACAAGTCCCTGACCGCCTGCGTCAACAACACCTGCTTTTTTAAGAACAGGCAAAAGCTCCGGAGTTTTTGCAAGAGCTTCTTTAGCGGCGGTGAGTGCGGCAAGACCTACTTCAAACGGGTCGTCTTGAGTTTCAGCCGCTTTCTGCGCAGCTTCGCTTGCCTTGCGGATAACGGTCAAAATTGTACCTTCCGTCGGTTTCATTACAGCCTTATATGCGGCGTCAACACCGTCTTTAAATGCATTGGCAAGGTCCTTTGCACCTGCTGAGGTCAAACCTCTGAAGCCTTTTGAAAAGCCCCTGAAAATAAGTGAAAGTATAACGCCGGAGTTGCCCCTTGCGCCTCTTAAAAGAGCCGAAGCGCATTTTGCCGAAGCCTCCTCAACGGTGCAGTTATCGTCAAGTGCAGCCATTTCCTTGGCTGCGGCAGTAATAGTCATACTCATATTAGTGCCTGTATCGCCGTCAGGAACAGGGAAAACATTAAGCGCATCAACTGCCTGTCTGCTGTTTGAAATGTTATTTGCGGCAGAGATAATAGAATCTCTGAATAATAAACCGGTAATCATAAATAATTAAATCTCCTATAGCTTAGTTGAGTGCGTCAATATATACATTAACCTTTGACACCTTTAAATCGGTAGCTTCTTCAACGGTATAGCGAACTTTGTTTACTATGCTTTCAACAATTGCGCTTATGTTTACACCGTAGGAAACAGAAATGTGAAGCTCAATAATTAAATCGTCGTTTACGCTTCTGACTGTTACGCCCTGGTCTAAATTGTCTTTAGCCGATTTGTTTTTTAAAACGGATTTTAAGCTTTGATATGCGTTGGAATTAACCATGCCTGTAACGCCAAAGCAACTTTGCGCCGCCCTGCCGACAAGGTTTGCAAAATAGTTGTTCGTAACTTCAATATATCCGTTAGGATTTTCAAGCTTTATCATAAGTATTACCTCCGTAAATATTATTCAAAATACCAAGTGTCGATATTAGAAAAGTAATTGCTCCAATAGCCCTGCATATCGCCACTCATAGCTTTAGTATAACATATCATTCCTTTTTTGTATATAAGCGGAATATAAGGCATTTCCTCATTAAATGCAAGTATGAATTTGCCAAGGTCAGCCTCGCCTGAAAGATAAGCGCAATAAAGGTCGTCGCACGTTAAACTTTTGTTGTCTATTCCGTATCTTACACCGCCTGAGTTATCGTCAAAAAACGGATAAAGGCTCATATCATCAGAAAGTTTAACCTCACCGATATATAAATTAAATTCAACGCCTTTAACTCTTCTTGTATATTCCTTTGTGCTCACTTCGTCAATTGTGACCGTAAATCCGACCGCTTCAAGCTGATTTTTAAGCAGAGTGGCACAGGCAGTACGATTGTCGTTTTTATTAACAAGTATATTCAGTTTTAACTCTTTTGAGTCAATTCCACTTTGTGCAATTGCTTGCTTAGCCGTTGACGTGTCCGCCTCGCTTGAAAAAATCTTTACGTTTTGCGCAAGACTTGATTGCGGATTGAACGGTGATGTCGCAGCCGTGCCGTAGCCGTTGTATGCGCTTTCGGCAAAGGTGTTTCTGTCACACGCAAGGGAAATTGCTTTTCTTATCTGTGCATTCGCCGTAATACCCGAAAGTGAATTAACGCCGATGTAAACAAGATTATTCATATTGATAAGCTTTCTGTTGCAGGTCATTCTCTCTGCAACGTTTGAGCTTAAATCACGAAACGCATACGAAATGTTACCGATGTTTACCGCATTGTCTATAGAGTCGGCGGCCGCAATATTCACAAGATTGATTGTTGTGATATATGGATTAAAATCCTTTGTTACAATTGCTTTTAAATATGTTTTGCTGTCTTTTTTAACGTATTTATATCTGCCGCTGCCGATGGGATAACCGTTTTCGTCATCATTAGTGCTTGCAATAGGAAAGGTTAAAAGATTAACTGCATTCGGATTTGCTTTTTTCAGATAAAAAACAATTGTATTGTCTGCACCTGCCGACGCCGAGCCGATATATTTCAGACTGTTTTTATATGCCGGCGATTTCTTTGCCGCATTGAATGAGTAGATTATATCATCGCTTTCAATAGGTGAACCGTCGGAAAACGTAAGCGACGGATTGAAACTTACCTTAAGCGTTTTGCCGTCGGAAAATTCATATTTTGTTGCAATATTAGGCACGCTTTCCCAGTTTTCGTCAATGTCAAACAGCGATTCAAAAACAAGAGATGAAAGCACCTGATTGTTTTGCGTTTTTGACTTGAACGGGTCAAGACTGTCCGCTTGCGTATAGCTCAATTTGAAGTTGGAATCGTCGGTAACTTTTTTAGTTGTGGTAATATTTTCTTTAGCGGTATCGGCATCTTTTTGCGCTGTGCATCCTGCCAAAGCAGTAAACGCAAGAGCCGCCGCCATAATAAAAGCGAATATTTTCTTCGCCATAGCTACCTCCTGATAAGCTTAGTGTTAACGGTTTTTCCGCTTTTTTCATCAATTTCAAAAAGGCAACCCTCAAGAGTGCAAACTCCGTCCTCGTTTATAAAACGAGTGGGAAGCCCTGTTTTCAGCTTTTGAATGGCAGGCTGGGCAGCAACGCCCAAAACGCTGTAATACGGACCTGTCATTCCGATATCTGTAACATATCCCGTGCCATTAGGTAAAATTTGATTGTCGTTTGTTTGGGTATGGGTATGAGTGCCGAATAATGCCGATACTCTGCCGTCAACATAAAATCCCATTGCTTTTTTTTCAGCCGTTGCCTCAGCGTGAAAATCAATAATTATTATGCCTGCACCCTCGCTTTTCGCTTTGTCAATCAATGAGTCAATAACCGAAAAGGGATTTTCAATCGGGTCAAGATAAACTGCACCCTGAAGATTGATTACCGCTATTTTGCAGTACCCCTTGTCTATAATTTCAATTCCTCGGCCGGGTGCGCTTGAATGATAGTTCGCCGGCCTTATAATCGGGGCAGAGGAATCAAGATAATCGTATATTTCTTTTCGCTTTAAACTGTGGTTGCCGAGCGTGATAAGGTCAACACCGCAGTCAAGTATATATTCTGCACTTTGAGGTAAAATTCCGTTTCCGACCGCCGAGTTCTCGCCGTTTGCAATAACAATGTCGGCTTCAAGCTCTCTCTTTAATGCGGGTAGGGTGCTTCTTAAATATTCGCATCCTTGTTTTGAAACAATATCTCCAATAGTAAGTATTTTCATTTTGCACCGCTTCTATATTAATATCTGCATTTAAGTTATTATACTATATATAAAAACTAAAAACAAGGAATTAATTATTATTTAAGAA
>ERZ1035032.1331-NODE-1331-length-15645-cov-8.770301_pt1 | contig 15645 bp, 21 predicted proteins | sample MGYA00520693_ERZ1035032 | MGnify/ENA primary metagenome ERZ1035032 (study PRJEB33766, sample SAMN09781740) | gut metagenome | biome: gut microbiome | host: Homo sapiens | place: Madagascar | study: EMG produced TPA metagenomics assembly of the PRJNA485056 data... | reverse complement strand
CTAATATAATTATTATGATGTAAAATTGTATTCATATAAAACTTACATTCAAAGAGATTAAGCATAGAATCAAAATTTGCTTAGTCTCTATTTTTTTTGAGGAAATATAAATATGTTAAAAGCTATTGAAGACAGGCTTATTATAAAGCCTGATAGACTTTTGCCGTCTGGATTGATTGGAATAGATGTTGAAAAAAACATTGTTAATCAAGGTGTTGTACAAAGTATTGGCGATAAGGTAAGCTTGGCTGAAATAGGAGACCATGTTGTTTTTCATCGTTTTGACGAACTGCCTTTGCCACAGGATGATTTAGTTGTCATCAGAGAAAAAAGCCTGTTAGGTAAATTCTCTAAATAATTAAAAAAAATTTAATTTTACAGACCGTGCATTTTGCCGGTCTGTTTTTATATGGGAGAAAAATATGGAAAATCAAACTAATAACGAACTATACAAGGAGTGGCTTGCTAAAATTCGCTCAGCAGAAAAAACTTATGAAGATTATTATGAATTGGTTGAAGAAATTCGCAAATATTATCGTAATGATCATAAAAGAAACAAACAGAATATTTTTTGGTCATCGATAGAAACTTTGAAACCGTTTTTATATTTTAGACAGCCGCAGCCTTTTATCATCAGAGCCAACAAAAAAGCCGATGAGGTAGAAAATTTGGCTTGCCGGATTTTGGAAAAAGCGCTGGACTGGGATATGAAGCAATTTGATTTTGACAGCGTGGTTAAATATGCCCGCAACGATTTTTTGCTTTCAGGAATGGGTATTTTGTGGGAGCAATATCAGTCAAGCTTCAAATATATCGGCGATATAATACTCAAAGATAAAGAGCAGGTAACCACGCAATATGTTAATCCTACCTCGTTTTTAGCCGATGTTGACAAAGTAAATGTTTGGGAAGATGTTGAATGGATTGCCCGCAAAACCTATATGAACACCGATGAAATTTATGACAATTTCGGTGCTGATGCCGCTAATTATTTATGGCAGCATAACTTTATGGATAAAAGCATCTCGGTTTATGAGATTTGGGATAAAAAAACACGGCGAATTTATTTTCTCAGCCCCGAATATCCTGACAGATTTTTACGCATAAATGAAGATACTTTGCATCTGAGCGGATTTTTCCCATGTCCAAAGCCGATTATGGCGACTTTGAGCAATGACGGAATTGTTCCGGTACCTGATTATGTGGAAATCAAAAGCCTGCTAGATGAACTTGATGGCGTCAACAGCCGTATGCGTTTGACTATGCAGGCGCTAAAAGTTTCGGGCTGTTATGACAATTCTTTTCCAGAGCTTGCCAATATTTTGGATAAAGACGTTACTTTAATTGCCTTAAATGATTTTGATAAACTTAAAGATGCCGGCGGTATTCGTGGAATTATCGACTTTGCGCCGATTGAACAATATATCAGCACGTTGCAGGTTTTGGCTGAACGCCGTAAAGTTTTGATAGATTCCATTTATGAAGTAACCGGTGTCAGCGATATTATGCGCGGTTCATCAAATGCACAGGATACGGCGACAGCGGTTCTTAAAAAAACGAATTTCGGTACTTTGCGCAATCAAGATAGACAAAACGATATGCAACGTTTTTTGAAAGACTTGTTGCGTATCAAGGCCGAAATTATCTGCGAACAGTTTTCTCCGGATACTTTGGCTGCTTTTTTATCGGCTGAAACAATAAAAAATCCGGAAGCGGTTAAAAAAGCCGTTGATTTGCTCAAAACTCACAAATTGCGTGATATGGTAATAGATTTGGAAACCGACGGCAGCTTTGATATTGATAAGCAAGAAGAAAATATTCTGAATGTTTTGACACATATTCATGAAATGGTTGCTCAGGCCTTTGGCATTGTTTCTCAGCAGCCGGCGCTTTTGCCATTATATCGGCAAATGATTGAATCGGCTGCGGCAACTTTGACTAATGCCCGTCAGTTTGAAAGTGTTTTAGACGAGGCGTTTGAAAAAATAAGCGCCGAATTAAACGTTCCGGAGAAGCCGATTCAGCCGGCCGAAGACAAAATGCTGGCTTTGCAGAATCAAAAAATACAGCAGGATTTTGCCATTAAACAGGAACAAAATCAAATAAAGCGTGATGAGCTGAATTTGAAAAAAATCACAGAACTTAACAAGATTACAGATAAATAAAGGAGAATAGATATGCCATTTGACAGTAACGGGTTGTTTACCCGCATGCATAATTGGGAAGACGATAGAAAAAATGACATAGATATTGTGTCGGATAGACATGATGAAGAAGATGATAACTTTGCCGATGGTTTGAGCGAATGCTTTTTGAAGGACGGACGGGTGTCAATGAAAGGAATTTTGAAAATGGGAGGTTTTCAGATTCGTAATTTGGCCAAAGGAGCGCAAGATACAGATGCTGTCAATAAAAGTCAGCTGGATGCCGATTCTAAATTGTTGAAAACTCTGATTAACAAAGCATTTTGCGTCGGTGATATTAAAGCTTCGGTGCAAAAGGCTAATCACAATAACTGGTTTTTGTGCAACGGGCAGGCTGTCAGCCGGACAAATTATGCCGAATTGTTTGCATTGATAGGTACAAGTTTTGGCGCCGGTGATGGTTCCAAAACCTTTAATCTGCCTGATTATCGCGGTAAGTTTTTGCGCGGTTTGGGCAAAGATTCCGCAAAAGATATGCAAACTACGCAGGCTGAGGGATTGCCCAATATTAAAGGACAAACCCAAGCTCAGGACGGATATTTGCGCAGTCCTGCCGCATCAGGCGCTTTTCAGGCCGCGGTGACAGCCGGTTCGGCTCGTTCAGGCGATGGCGGCACCAGTGCAGCTTATTTTACGTTTGACGCTGGACGCTTTAATTCTGTTTATGGAGCCAGCGAACATGTGACGCCGATAAATCAAGCCGTCAACTATTTTATAAAAGTTAAAAAGGAGGAATAGCATGACCGGAAGAATTTTAGCTAATGTCAATGTTATAGAAGTTCGTCAGGGTGATACTTTTAATATCAAGCTTAAATTTAATCCGCAGAACAAAAAAATAAATTTGCAGAATTTAAAAATTGCGATGCAGGTTAGACAAACGGCTGATGATGCGCTGGTTTTTGAAAAACAAGCAGATGTAGTCGACAGTTTGGCTGCGGTTTATCTGTTGCGGCTTAGTCCGGTCGAAACTTCAATACCGGTTGGAAATTACAAAACCGATATTCAGGTAATTTTTGCCAACGGTGATGTAAATACGGTTTTTCCGCAGGATGTGGCAAAAATCGGAACTTTTCGAGTAACCAATCAAGTGACAAAGTGAGGTGGAAATGCAAGAAAATATGGTCATAAATTTAGTTGATTCGCAGTCAATAGAGGTTTATTGGCAGGACGAAGTTGTTTTGGATTTGGATGTTGAGTTGATGTATATAAAATCCGGACAGGATGAAATTAAACATTATGTGCTGAATGTTTCTATGCCGGAAATAGAGGCTTTTACGGCAAAAAATATGACAAGTTACGCCTTGCGGGCCGAAAATGCCGCAAAATCGGCGGAAAGTTCAAAAACAGCGGCTGCAGTGAGTGAAAAAAATGCGTCAACCTGCAGCAATTCGGCTCAAGCCGGTGCCGCCAATGCTGCAAACAGTGCGGCAACGGCATCAAAACAGGCAACTGCAGCCGCTTCGAGTGCTTCGGCCGCATCGGCAAGTGCATCAAAATCGGCGGCGAGCGCAAACACAGCTTCAGGTAAAGCCGCCGCAGCAGCCTCAAGTGCATCTTCAGCTGCAACCAGTGCATCAGCTGCATCATCCAGCGCTACAGACGCCGCCGCCAGTGCCAAAAGCGCGGCCGCCAGCGCAGCTAATATTCAGGACAGCAACTTGCTGCACAAAACCGGCAATGAAGTCAAGTCAGGAACATTAACCGCCGCGCAGTTTATGGCAATCAGCAATGCGGCGGATTCTTCGCTTTATCAAAAACACAGCGGCTTTACGGCCGGTGTTAAACCGGCCGCCGCGCAAATGAGGAGTTTTCGGATTATAGACAGCGGCAATAAAATTTTGGGTGATATGCGCTGTCAGCTGGGAACGGATGGTACGGTGCACAATATGCTTTTGGCGCGCAATTATAAAACCGACGGAACTGTTGTTGATGCGGTTGTCGGCAGTCATGTTACGGGCGAAGGCAAGGCTTATACTACCGTGATGACGCCGATTGGAGTTACGGCGTCAGAAGCCGTTAATGTGGCGTATGCCGATGCTAAATATGCAAAGCTGTCGGCTACAAACGTTTTTACTAATTCAAGCAGCGACTGTCGGGCTTTGTTTAAAACCACCAAATATGCGGTTGGCAATAAGCCCACGGAAAATAACTTTTTCGGCTTTTCGGCTCGAGATAAAAATATGGAGGAATACGGAACTGTTTATTCTGCTATGCTGACAACCGGTTTTATTAAATCGGCGCTTTGGGTAAGAGGTATTAAAAATGTGCCGCATGAAATCAGCATTAACGTTGACAATACCGATAATGTGATAACAGCTTGTCCGGCCGGAGAAAACGTCAATTCTATTGTAACAACGCTTTTGAAGTCAGATACAGCATGCAAATTTGGCAACAAATTTTTGGTGCAGTTCGGGCAAATTGATACTTCAAAAGGTTCGGCAGTGGTTTTTGACACGCCTTACAAAAACACTTTATATGTAGTGTTTGCCGCAGCAACTGCCGGAGCAGCCGACTTGAACAGTCCGGTTGATATAGTCGTGAACTCCAAGCTGAAAACGACTACCGGATTCAGTCTTGTTTCCAGCCGTGTGGCTTTTTTGGATTGGGTAGCCGTAGGCTATGCCGCTTAATATAAAGGAGAAAATAATGGAAGAAAATGAGTTAAATACAGAAACCGCTCAGCCGTTTGTTCAAGAATGGCTTGATAACGGAGCGGAAATCAGCGAGGGATTCAGACTTTATTTAGAAAACGGAGAATGGAACCCTAAAATTTATGCGCGGATGGTGAAATATTGCCGGCAAAACGGCTGTCAGATTGCCGATATGCGTCCGGAATATTTTGAAGTTGCCGCCGGAGCTGAGGAAACAGCCGCCGAAAAAGCAGCCAAAGTTAGGGCTAAACGCGATAAATATTTGGAGGAGACGCTGGCTAAAGCTGACAGATACGAAAAACAGCTGGCCGCAGATTTGCCGCCGACCGACAGCGCCGAAACCTATCGGCAATGTCTGCTGTATTTGGAATATTTGCGCAACATTCCGGAAGAAATCGGTTTTCCTGATGTTGAAGTTTTGGATTTTGAAAGCTGGAAAGCAAAGTATAATGACTGACTATACAAAGGATTAAACAGGTTAAAGATATTTGAAATATCCGTTTCATCATACTAATTCTTTTAATACAAGTATGATAATTTTAAGTATAAGAACATTATACTTAAAACTTTGATAGTGTTGTTCATCTAATTTCCAGTCAAGAAAATACGGTTGCTGTAACAGCCGTTTTTTTGTATACGGCAAAAACGATAATTATCAAATAAAAACAATTTTACATTTAAGAATGCCTTGCGGTTTGCGGGGTCTTTTTTATGATATTTCAGAGGTTAAATGATATACGACTTAAAAACAGTAATGCTTTTTGTGCTGATGGCGATTGCGTCAGCCTATATTCGCTATAGAGGCTTTTTTCAAGCCACCCTGGACGCCGTGCTGGCGTTTTGTATGGGGTATATTATGTATTTGCTTTTAGATTATGCCGCACTTTCTGGAGCAACCAGAAGCGGTATTTCTTGCGTGGTAATTTTATTTAGCCGGACGCTGTACGAATGGGGAAATGAATTTATTAAAACCAAATTATCGACACTGATTGCCGGAAAGGCAGGTAAAAATGAACGAGAATGATTTGCAGATTTTGGCCCGAACTTTGTTCGGCGAAGCGCGCGGCGAGGGTGATGAAGGATTGGAGGCGGTGGCGTGCGTGATTATGAACCGTTATAAATCAGGCAAATGGTTTACCGGTTATGATGTGCTTAACGGTAAAAAGATTCCGAGTGTGGCGCAGACATGTTTAAAAAAGGCGCAATTCAGTTGCTGGAATAAAAACGATCCAAACTATAAGCTGCTGTGTCAAAAAACAATTACGGTTTACGGATTTCAGAAGTGTCTGCAGATTGCGCAAAGAGCTCTGTTAGGGCAATTAGCTGATTTTACCAACGGAGCTTTGTTTTATCATACCAAGCAGGTTAAGCCAAAGTGGGCTGCCGGTAAAACCCCGTGTTATATTGCAGGCAATCATATTTTTTATAACGATGTGAAATAAGGAGGAATAATGGCTAAGAAAAAATTAAAAGCATATTCTTTTGCCGAGAGTTTGGAAATGCTTAGTCGTCTGCAGCAGATGGCGGTGGATGAGGGTAATATAAATCTGGCTCTGAAGGCGGAAGAATTAAAATGTAAAATTGCCGCGATGCAGTCCGATAAAGAAGGTGTGCAGTCGGCGGAAAACTTAACAAAAATATTGGTGGATTTTGTAAATGACAAACAGAATGATAGCAAGAATACCGAAAATCTTTGCACCGCTGATGAAGCTGAAACGCCGCTATAAACTTTATTACGGCGGGCGTGCCGGTGGAAAATCGTATGCCTTTGCCGATAGTTTGCTTTTGCTGGGACGGATGAAAAAGCTGCGGATTGCCTGTATGCGCGAGGTGCAGGATAGTATTAAGGATTCTGTCCATAAACTTTTGAGCGACCGCATTAACTTTTATGGGTTAAGTGATTATAAAATCAGCGAAACTAAAATAATCAATCAGCTCAGCGGCACGGTTTTTATATTTAAAGGGCTGCGCGAGCAAGATTCCAATAATATAAAATCACTTGAAGGGATTGATATTGTCTGGTTGGAGGAAGCTCAGAAAATCAGCAAAAAAAGCTGGGAGATTTTGGACCCGACAATTCGTAAAGCCGGTTCGGAAATTTGGATTTCTATGAACAGAGAAGAAGAAAACGACCCGGTTTGGCGGGCTGTCGGAGCAAATCCAGATGAACGGACTTTGGTGGTTAAAGTCAACTATACCGATAATCCGTTTTGTCCGGAAGAAATGCGTTATTTGGCACAAAAGTGTCAAAAAGAAAGTTCGGAAGATTATGAGCATATTTGGCTGGGGGCACCGGTTGCGGTTGGCAGTCATAAGCTGATTGCGCCTATAGTGGTACGTCAGGCGTTTGAAACTAAGCTTGAAAATCCGTTATCTCCGCTGATTATCGGGCTGGATGTGGCGCGTTTCGGAGATGATAAAAGCGTGTTTTGCTTTCGGCGTGGAAGAAAGTGTTTGTTTTTTGAAAGCTATGCCCGTTTGGATAATGTAGAAGTGGCAAACCGTGCCACTTTTTTTATCCGCCAATATAAGCCGGCGCGAGTGTTTATAGATGCCGGCGGCGTGGGCGGCGGCGTGGTGGATATTTTGAACGATCGCGGTTTTAAGCGAGTTGTGCGGGCGGTAATGTTCGGTGCCAAAGCACTGGCTGACGATCGTTATCATAACCGGCGCGCTGAGATGTGGGACGAGCTGCGGATATGGCTGAGCAGCGAGCAAAAAGTGGAACTGCCAAACGATGAAAATTTGGCAAATGAGCTTTGCTCCGTCAATAAAAAATATGACAGCCGCGGGCGCTTGCAGCTGGAGGAAAAAGAAGAAATTAAAAAGCGGCTTGGTAAATCGCCGGATATGGCGGACGCATTGGCGTTGACTTTTGCCGAACCGGTTTTTGAACGGCCGGACGAAGAGTGCGGACGTCTGCCGAGCGACAGCATAGAAAGTATGTTTCGTTCTAATAAATCCGCCGATGATAAATGGTGATTTTTTGTTAAAAAGGAGAAGATAAGATGACAAACAAACCAAGAATGATGCGTGAAAACGAGGCTTACGGCTGGGTGCCGGAAGATGAGGCTTATGGCAGAGTTTCTAATGTTCCTACACAGCCGGAACAGGAAGACGAAAACGCTTACAGCGACAATGAACTTGCTCCGGAAAGAAGCGAGGAAGAATATCGTGATGATTTTGGTAAAAAATAACTTGCAATTTGCAAACAGTTGATTGATAATACTTAATACAACCTATTGGTGCTGTGAAGAATGAAAGAAAGAAATTGAGATGGATATGAGTAAAATTTTATTTTATAGTATTGTGTTAGCCTTATTATTTGTTTCGTTTTTCTTTGTACCGCGCAGAATTAAATTTATGTATATAGGTTTTGTTGCAGGATATTTTTTATTTTGTACAAATCAAAATCTTTTTTCTGTAATAAGTACCGGAAATGAGGTTTTGTGGACTTTAGGGAGTGCATCTTTAAAATGATAACTGAAACATTGGATTATAAAGCAGTTAAATATGTATTTTGGTGCTTTTTAACAATATCACTTGTTTTAGTGACTGAAGGCTCAATACATTACTTTATAGATCCTGATACACTTGAAACGGCAGATATTTTAGCAACAATTTTTGTGCATTTAATACCTTGCTTATATATTCCGTTAGTCGGCTTATTTTGTTTATCAAGATGCGCCTATATAAGTTATTTTTTGTGCGGAGTTGATATTATGTATTTAGTATTTCAGCTGCACTGTTTGCTATATCGCTATCTATGGCCGGATTACGGCGATTGGTGGATATGGAAATATACTATAGGAAAGTTAATTAAGGAATAAAAATATATGAAACGGGTATTTTATTTTGCAGCAGTATTTATCATTTTGGCGGTTATTGGTTTTGCCGGATATTTGTTTTTTGATAAACAAGCCTATTGCTTGGATATTGGAAAAATCTATGACCCGGTGCAAAAAATCTGCCGTGATGATTGTTTGAGTTGGAACAATCAAACCGGATGCGTGCCGATAACAGACGAAAACCGGCAGAAAAAAGCCGCCGGAGAACTGTAAAAAAATAATCATTGGCTTTATGAAGCAAAACGCTTTGTTGAAATAAAAAACAAGGCGTTTTTTTTATACCCGAAATTTGGAGAAAGATGATGACCTACATCAGCAGGCAATTCGCGGAAGAGGTGCTTCTTCCGGATGGATCTGTCGCGTCTTCGGTCGCGGACGTTGACAAGTATTTACGCGCCACGGGCTTAGCTCTGGCCGGCGACTATTCAGCCGAATATTATCAAAATATTCGCAATCAACAAGAAAGAGAACGGCGGCAGTCTTTGTTTGCCGATTTTCTTTATAACTACAAAAGGATGATATGGAAATGAATGATTTAAGAAAAGAACTTGAACGTCAGTTCAAGACATTCGGATTTTATGAGCCGAATGAAAAAACAGTGGAAACAATTTCGGAAAATGATACGGCGGCAGAAACGGAGCGTAAGCCATTGGCTGCTCCCGGCGATTTTGATCCGGAATATGCGGCAGCTTTCGGAGAACTTTCGCCAAAGTGGCAGAATTATTTGTGCAAACGTGATGAAAAGCTGAAAGCGGAACGAAAAGAAATATCGGCAAAACTGGCGCTGTTAAACAGCTTAAACGGTTTTGACGATGTTTTTCAAAAACGCAGGCTAAATGACGGTATCAGCAGTTTTCAAGAATGGCTGGAAGGCTTGGTTTATGTTGACGAGCAAATTCATAGCCGCCCAGCCGAAACTTTGGAGGCTTTGGCCAAAGTTTTTCATGTCAATGCACAATTTTCAGAAATTCCGCAAACTGAATTTTCTAATCGAATTTTAAACAGATTAGCCGAGCTTGATGCAAGTTTCCATAATCTGAAAGACTATTTGCAACAACGGCAAAACGGTGATTTTAACAGCCGGCTGCAAGCGTTTGGCGCACAAAAAGACGAAAACGGTCGCAGTTTATATCCGTATTTTGAGGCTGTTTATAATCAAATGCGAGCCTTGCTGCAGGGCGGGTTGGCCGCGAGTTTTGAAGACGCCTACAAACAGGCGGTTTGGCTCGATGCCGATATCCGCAAAGAGTTGATTGCTAAAAAAATCAACTCAGATGCCGGTGAAGCGCAAAAAGCGCAGAAAGCGACATTTTCCCCAAAGGGAAAAGCAAAAGCGCCGGAAAGACCTCTGACTTTGAGGGAAGAAATTGAAAAAAATATGGCTGCTTTTTTGGATTAATTTAAATTTTATAAAAAGGATAAAAAAATGACAAATAAAGATTACAATGAAGTGTTTACCGTAACTTTGAACAATCGTTCAAAAGAATTGGCTGATAATATTTCTAAAAATAATGCACTTTTAACCCGTTTAAAAGACAAAGGAAAAATGCGTCAGCTGACCGGCGGTTCCAAAATTTTGGAAGAATTAGAATATGGTGAGGGCGATATGGTGTGGTATTCCGGTTATGATACCATTAACTATACTCCTAAACAGTTGTTTACAGCGGCTGAATATGCCTTGAAATTGTGCGCCGTGCCTGTGGCGATTTCCGGTGAAGAATTGCTGATGAACAGTGGACCGGAACAGGTTATGGATTTGTTTGAAAAACGTATTTCTAATGCCGAAAAGACTTTGAAAAACCAAATGTCAGTGGCTTTGTACAGTGACGGTACCGGTTCGGCCGGTAAAGAAATCGGCGGTTTAGCTTTGCTGGTTGCCGATGATCCGGCTTCCGGCACAGTCGGCGGTATTGACCGTTCGGCAGCCGGAAACGAATTTTGGCGCAATCAAACTGTCAGCGCAGATATTGATGCTTCAAACATTCGCCAAATGATGAATACTTTGTATCATAAATGTTGTCGTAATGCGGATAAACCTGATTTGATTGTTTGCGATGATGCGCTTTATACATTGTTTGATGAATCATTGGCGGCTATGCAGCGTTTTTCTGATCCCAAAATGGCAGACGCCGGTTTTACCAGCCTTAAATTCAAGGGGGCTGATGTGATTTTTGACGGCGGCCAGGGTGGTCATTGTCCGGAAAAACATATGTACTTTTTGAACACCAACTACATTTATCTGCGCACTCACAGAGACCGCAATATGAAAATTATCGGAGGCGACAGAATGTCGATAAATCAGGATGCGTTATATCGCATTATTGGTTGGGCCGGTAATATGACGATGTCTAATGCGGCTGTTCAGGGCGTTTTGATTAACACTAAAAAATAGTTGTTGCTTGAAAAGGAGTGATAAATAAAAATCACTCCTTTTCAATATGTTATAATCATAAATTAAATAGAAAGGGAAAGTTATGGATATGGATTATGCACTGTTTCAGCAAGTTATCGGGCAAAGCGAAAGTGAAAAAAATGTGGCAGCCCGATTTTATGATAAAGCGGTAAAAACAAATGAAGTGGCAAAAAACGGGCTACCGGTTTTCAAAAATGTTACTTATATAGAAATTCGCCTTAAAGATAACAGCACCGAAGTTTTCAATCAACCGGCAACGGACGAAAAAATCAGACGTTTTCCTAAAGAATATGCTTTATATCAACTTTCTAAAAAGCAGGTGGAAAACGGCACTCCTTTAGAGCAGTTTGCGTTTTTGACGGCAGCGGAAATTGCTACCTGCAAAAGCCGCGGAGTGTTTACCGTCGAGGCCTTGGCCGGTTTGGATATAGATAAGGTGCAGAGCTTAGGTTTGCAAGATGAACATGTTTTAGCTGAAATGTTTTTAGAAAAATCAAACAATAACAAAATGTTAGATGATTTTGCTAAGAAAGAAGTTGAATATGAGAGAGCGTTAGAGGCCTTGCGCGAGCAACTGGCTGTTGTACAGCGTGCTTTGAATGAAGAACGCAAGAAAAATGTTGCCGCTAAAAACGGAGAAAAACAATGAAAACTATTTTGGAAATCTGCCGCGAAGTTGCCGATTTGGCGGCGACTAAGCGCCCCGATAATTTGTTTGAAGCCAACAGTCAACAGGAAAGTATTTTTCTGAGTGTGGCTAAATCGGCGCTGGACAGTCTGTTGCGTTACGGCGATTGGCAGGAGCTGACAAAGGAGGGCTGCCTGCGTACGGTTGAAGGACGTACGCAATATTCGATAGCTGAATTTCTGCCGGATTTTTATTGTTTGCTGAACAATACTATTTTTATTAAGGACAGCAAAGAACGCGTTATTGGCGCCATTACGCCTGAGCAATGGATGCGCGAAAAATATTTTTCAAGCCCCGGAAATAATCTTAAATTCAAAATTCAGAACGGGCGCTTTGTGTTTTTAACGCCGCCGGTCGGAGGAATGCGAATTGTTTTTCAATATCGTTCCAATGGAGTGGCGTGGGATTTTGATACATTTGAAGAAAAAAGCAAACTGACCGCCAATACTGATGTACCGGTCTTTGACGAATATCTGGTAAAGCTGAATATTTTGTGGCGCTGGCTGAAACGCAGCGGCCTGGATTACGGAGAAGAATATGACGAATTTCAGCGCGAGCTTAAAAAGCGTTTCGGCGCCGAGCATGCCGCTGCCGATATTTGTCTGGCGCATCAGGCGGATAATTTGGGCAAAACAGGAGTAATAGTCAATGAAGTTAAAGTTAGCAGCAAGGGGTAATAAATCGGTAAGTTACACGTTGCCGGCGCCGATTAAAGGTCTTAACGTCCGCGACAGCTTGGCTGATATGGAGGCGTGCTATGCCGTGGTTATGGATAATTATATGCCGCTGGATACCAAAGTGGCGTTGCGCAAAGGCTATGTGGAATATGTGAAGCTGCCGGAAAAAGTTTGTACGTTGGCGGAATATAAAAACGGCAGCAGCAATTATTTTTTGGCGGTTTCTGGCGGAAAAGTCTATAATATAAGCTCGCGAAAAAATGTATCAGCTTATAAAAACGTAAAATTTTCAAACAGCTATTGCCGGACTCAGCAATATAAAAATTATCTATATTTTGTAAACGGCAGCGATGTCCCGAAAGTCTATTGGCAGGATGACAGCGGGGCTGAGCATTTTGAGGATTGGGGCTTCAGTGCTGCAAATCTCAATCCGTTGCGTATAGCTAATATTGGGCTTTCCAAGCAGCGTCTGTGGTTTGTGGAAAGCGGCACGCTCAAAGTCTGGTATCCGGAAACCGCCGGTAATATTGCAGGCAAGCTGAATTGTTTTGACTTGGCGCAGGTGGCGCGTTTCGGAGGGGAGCTGGTTGCAGTTGCCAACTGGACGCAGGACGGCGGGCAGGGTATAGACGACTTGACAGTGTTTATCACGTCTGAGGGGGAAGCTTTGGTTTATGTCGGCTCCGATATCAACAGTGCCGATAGCTGGCAGCTGCGAGGTTCCTATAAAATCAGCCGTCCGATTGGCTATAGCTGTTTGGTGCCTTATCAGGGCGATGTTGTAATAATTTCCGAAGACGGCTATATTCCGCTGTCTAAAGCATTGCCGCTGGAGCAAGCCAACGCGTCGCAGATAGCTTTCAGTGATACCATACGCGGGCTTGTGCTGTCGCGGACTGCGCATAATCTGCAGCGTTACGGCTGGCAGGGTATAATTTACAGCCGCGGTGGCTACGGGCTTTTTAACGTGCCTGTATCCAACCAATATGAGCAGCATGTGATTAACGTAAACACCGGAGCTTGGTGCCGTTTTACGGATATTCGCGCGCATTGCTGGGGGTTGTATAATCAGCGGCTTTATTTCGGTGCCGATGAGGGTATTTTTTTGTTTGATGAGGGCTACTCCGACAACGGAATAGAAATCAGCGGGCATGTGGAGCAAGCTTATAATGATTTAGGTTGCAACAGCGTCAAAAAAATTCAACTGCTGAATCCGCGCACCAAATCCAGTACCGGCTATTCGTTGGTTATTTATACCAATATGGATATGGAAAATCGTAAAGTTGATTATTTGGAAAACTTTACGGCTTCTGGACAGCATAAGTGGGATGAAACAAAGTGGTCAAGCTCCAAAGAGCCGTTTGGTATAAAATGGGGTGCCGCCGAAAGCACTTCTATTCGCAGTCAATGGATAGCCAATTCATCTACCGGTTACAAAGCCAGCGTGGTATTTAAAACCAAAACTAAGGGCAATCTGATAGAGTGGTATGAAACCGGAATCCGCTATGAAGTAGGAAATGGTGTGCTATGATTGATGAATATGAGATTTTGCCGGACAAAAATGACCTTATTACAAATTGGGTATGCAAAGGTTTAGGTTGCGGCAAAGAATGGCTGGACAATCATCTTACTTTTGGTTTTGCCAGATGCGGAAAAATGATTGGAGGCTTGATTTTTCACAGCTACCGCCCAAATACAGAAGTTTGGTGGACTGTTTACACCACGGACAAGCGTTGGTGCAACCGCCGAATGCTAAAGACAATGTTTAGCATTGCGTTTAACGGCTTAAAGTGCCGCCGTATATCTTTATTGGTCAGCAAAAGCAATGCTGCCAGCTATAATTTTGTTAAAAAACTCGGATTTCAGCAAGAAGGAATGTTTAGGGCATATCGTGAAAACGGTGAAGACTGCTACATTTTCGGTATGCTGAAAGAAGAATGTAAATGGATAAAAGAAAAGGAGAAAATAAATGAGTAAATCAATAGGAAAAGTTTTTGCAAGTTCTTCAACCGATAAATACGGTTATGAAAAGAACTATCTGAATTATCTGGGTAATTATGATACCTCAAACTATGACAACACCTTGAAGAATATGACAGGGCAGGCGCTCAGTATGAGTCAGAATCTGGGTAATATGCCGGAATATCAATTTTCGGTAAACGGCTCGGACGAGGCTCGCCAGAGAGCGGAAAACGCTGTGTATCAGTCGGCTATTGACAAGCTTACGCCGCAATATCAGCAGCTACAGGCGGATTTAGAGACCGGTTTAGCTAACAAAGGCATCGGCGTGGGCAGCGAGGCTTATCAGCGCGCGATGAACGACCTGCAGCAAAAGCAGAATGAGGCGCTGAATCAGGCGGCTTATCATAGTATTGCGGCGGGGCAGGGCGCTTATAGCCAAAGTTTGAGCGACAATATTAACAGTGCGAATTTCAATAATAATTCGCAGCTGAATTATATTCAGCAAATTAAAGCGCTGCTTGACGGTTCGGTTTCCGGCTATCAGAATCAGGCGAACTTATACGGCACGAATAAGGATATTGAAAACCGTCTGACATCGGCGCGTCAAAGCGGCTGGGATAATATGTCTAAAACCGCGCAGACAATAGGACATGTTGCCGGAGCTTTTTCCAGCGGCGGCGCAAGTTCAGCCGCTCTGCAGACCGCAGAAAAAGCCAAAAAATAAAATGTAATATAACCTTAAAAAATTAGGAGAATTAAAATGTCTTTATATGATATAGATGAAAAAACACAAATTGATGAATACGGCGTTTGTCACAAAGATTTTTCTTTGCGAGATGAACTAGAGTATAACATTATGAGACAAAATGAAAAGGAACAGCAAATGAAACAGCAATCTCAACCACAGTCTAAAGTTCAAAATGTTAAAACTCAACAATCGCAAAATGATAATAATGTGGAAGATTTCATGAATAAATTAAGCAGTTTGTACCAAGAATATTTTGGGGAAAGAAATTATCAAAATAGGTATAGAAAAGGCTGTACACCAGAAAATATATTGTACAATACCATTTCTAATTATAAAATTTCACCAAATCCTAAACTTAATCCAGTTGTTAATTACGCTATATCAAGAGTTCCGGTAGTTGATAAAGTGGTTAAAAATTATGTCAGGGGCGAACAAATAGGCAATGGTGCTGCAA
>ERZ1035032.1330-NODE-1330-length-15653-cov-4.965444_pt1 | contig 15653 bp, 10 predicted proteins | sample MGYA00520693_ERZ1035032 | MGnify/ENA primary metagenome ERZ1035032 (study PRJEB33766, sample SAMN09781740) | gut metagenome | biome: gut microbiome | host: Homo sapiens | place: Madagascar | study: EMG produced TPA metagenomics assembly of the PRJNA485056 data... | reverse complement strand
CTCTCCCCTTTATCTCCTCCCGCTCCAAAGCCCGCAATCCCCTCACCCGGCAGCCCACTGCCCCCGCATCTCCGTAAAGTTAGCAATTAATCAGAAAAAAACAAGCGCCAGATTTCACATCGTCACGCATACCCCACAACCTTGACTCATTACCGCTCTCGCAGTAGATTAAACGAACCGGTAAGACCTACCGCGATGCAAAACGCGAAATTGTGTCTCAATACCGCTCTCGCAGTAGATTAAACGAACGTTACATCTTAACGCTCCTCAATGAGGCGTTTGAAGTCTCAATACCGCTCTCGCAGTAGATTAAACGAACCAGAGCTCTATGTCTCTCTGTCCATCAGGCAAAAAGAAGTCTCAATACCGCTCTCGCAGTAGATTAAACGAACGTGTCATTTCTGTCGTAATCGGCGGATTGTTTATACTGTCTCAATACCGCTCTCGCAGTAGATTAAACGAACAACAGTATGTGGTTACCGGATTTTGACGTTGAGTATTCGTCTCAATACCGCTCTCGCAGTAGATTAAACGAACTGCCGGTTCACAGGGTGTGAGTGTTCGCGAGGGCACTGTCTCAATACCGCTCTCGCAGTAGATTAAACGAACCCGGCGCTGCGTTTAAGTTTGATTGGCTTACCATTATGTCTCAATACCGCTCTCGCAGTAGATTAAACGAACACGGAAATTGGACGATTACGACGCGCTCTATGAGGGTCTCAATACCGCTCTCGCAGTAGATTAAACGAACAATAACCTTTGACGGAGAAGGAGAGACTGTTACCGCGTCTCAATACCGCTCTCGCAGTAGATTAAACGAACATAAAAAAAATTTATACAATCCAGCTTATGGCAGTTCACGTCTCAATACCGCTCTCGCAGTAGATTAAACGAACGTAGGCGTTTGGGCTCCGGCCATTGCTAAGGATCTTGTCTCAATACCGCTCTCGCAGTAGATTAAACGAACGCTCTGCAATGGATTTATACTGTAAACAACAGTTATAATGTCTCAATACCGCTCTCGCAGTAGATTAAACGAACACCGCAGTTGTTCCTTGCACCATTACGGAAACAGATTCGTCTCAATACCGCTCTCGCAGTAGATTAAACGAACACCGCAGTTGTTCCTTGCACCATTACGGAAACAGATTCGTCTCAATACCGCTCTCGCAGTAGATTAAACGAACTTCGTATCAACCAGCACTGCCGTTATCCGCTTCTATGGGTCTCAATACCGCTCTCGCAGTAGATTAAACGAACGAGTTATAGCTTACCGGTAGTTTCGGTTTAATCGGTCTCAATACCGCTCTCGCAGTAGATTAAACGAACACTATGTAAATGGAACTCAAAATTAAAATCTATGTCTCAATACCGCTCTCGCAGTAGATTAAACGAACAAACAATGCCAAAAAAATTACACCGAACTCCTATACGTCTCAATACCGCTCTCGCAGTAGATTAAACGAACACCATTACCTCTAACAGCACTGCTGTTGTTCGTTTCTACGAGTCTCAATACCGCTCTCGCAGTAGATTAAACGAACGAAGCAAGCATGGCCAATGGAGCAGTTACTGTTGTCGTCTCAATACCGCTCTCGCAGTAGATTAAACGAACCCCGAAATCTTCCGTGTGGAAGGGAGTTGTTGTGAAAGTCTCAATACCGCTCTCGCAGTAGATTAAACGAACTCGAATGCTGTTGTTAACGGCCAGAATATCGCTGCGGTTGTCTCAATACCGCTCTCGCAGTAGATTAAACGAACGCAAAGGAGTATGAGTCAGGATCTTATGTTATAGTTGTCTCAATACCGCTCTCGCAGTAGATTAAACGAACTGATTATGCAGAGGCCACCATCGTCATCTCCCTCAAGGAGACAGTTCGTCTCAATACCGCTCTCGCAGTAGATTAAACGAACAAGGTCTGTTGCAAGGGGTTATCAACTCCCGCTTTTTGACCTGTTCTGTCTGGATTCTCACAGACAACGCATTACGCCTCCGGTTCGTTTCGTTCGCAAAAGTACGGATATTCAGGCAATAAAACAAGAGTATTTTCACACTTGGCACAAACAACTCTTCTGATAATAAATTCATTAGGCAATCAAAAAACTTTCGCAAATGTGAATGCCGTATATCACGCATCTACGCTTTGCGAAAAGCAAGGGTGAAAGTTCAGAAACAAACCACTAATAATCAAATTATTACACAATAGCATAAAAAACGATTTTCGAAAATGACGAAGGAAGTTCAGACACGGCAGTGATTCTCGAGCGTTTTCACTACCACCAAAAAATGCATATTCATTTGAAAACCCACAAAGAGCGAGAGTTAGCATTATCTCCGATTTTCGCAAATGATTTCAATATGTCAAAGAACTTAGGAGGGCATCGAAGAGACTATTCTGTGACATCAACAAACCGCCACAACCTCCGGACTGCTCCGAATCTCAGGGAAGCGCTCGATCTTGGTGTAACAATTAAGGCACAAGGGATAATAGACCACGCTGTCCTCCTTCGAATCGATGATCTTGGTCACCTTGACTTTCAATTTCTCAAACTCCTTGTCGGTCACCATACATTCAAAGACACTGAAATTAGCCCTGACTCCATATTTCCCCAAAAGCCCGCTGATCTTCTCCCTACGTTTGTTGTCCGCAACATCATAGGCAACAACACAATAATTCTTCCTCGCACGCATATTCACCATTTAGCCACATAAGGTCTGTAAGTCGCCCCTTTGTCAATGAAGTTCGCAATCTCCAAAGCCTGAGCGTTTATTATGTCGGCAAGGCGCATTTCAACGCCACGATATTTCTCATAGCGGTTGAGTCGCTCAAGGATATTCCTTACCAACAATTTACGAGTCTCATCCCCAAGTTTGCCATCCGTGATTTTCAGCGGCTCTTTCTTCTGAATCAGAGAAATCACCACACGCTCCACGGCCTGAGCCCGGAACAACTCTACGACATCATATACAAAAGTCGGTTTACCTTGCTGCGGGACGTGAATCACACTGACGACAGGATTCAACTTTCTCAAAAGCAAAGCCTGCCAGACCCGAGGGTAGATCATCGCATAGCCATAGTTAAGCATACAGTTCACCAAATCTGTAGCGCCCTGCCTGGTTCTCCTCTCAAAATTGACATTGTCATCAGAAATCAGTTCCCTTATGTAAGACCAGTACAACTCGGCACAAAGCGCCTCCTGCCCCATCATCTTTGACCGATAATCCGGATCATCCACGAATGTCCTAACCTTGGTAACACATTCCTGAACCTTCGGAAGCACGTCATCATAAACATTACACAAAGTCCCCGATGTAGCCTTATGGTACTTATGGAAATATTTGATAAGGTTCAACTGATTCTTCATCTTGCCTTGAAGAATAGCCGATGCAAGGCGGCTCTGGAGCGACAATGTCATTGAAGATTGCTTTTGCCACAATGAAGTGCTGATGTACCGTTGTGTCATCAGACTTCCAAGATGCATTCCAGCCCAAGTGAAAAAGTGTAATCCTATCTTGTGGTCCACGCAGTATTTGACCAAATTACTGGACAAGGAAACCCCGTCGCACATAATGCAGATGTGCTCAAGATTTGAGACTGAGGGGATCTTCTTTTTCTTTCCTGCGATTTTCAAGACAAGTCCATATTCCCCAGCACCTAAAAACGTCCCAGGGGTAGTGATCACAAGATCCGTGGTCTCGCCTTCCTTCTTTCTATATTCAAGCTTCCGCTGCCTAATCGCTTTCCTGACTTCCTGGTCGCCCGATGAGACAGACTTTTTCACATCTTTCAATGAGCAATAATGATCTATCAATTCCGACCTCAGCGAAGCCGCCCTCAATTCATTGTCACGTGAGATAAAGCTTATCCCATTCAATGCGGCACGCAAGACGGATTTGTTCGGAATCTCCTTGCAATGTTCAGTCACGACATCGCAGAGTCTTCCCACCAAGACTTTATCCAAGAACACCAGATCATCATTTGACACAAGCGGCGCATAGTACCTCAAGATAGCGGACAAACTGTCCTTGCCTTTCTTGTCAAAGTCCTGCCCTGACCATCCAAGTTCCCGGATGCGTTCAGCCAAGTCCTCCTTTTTAGATTCGGACAGATAGACGTGATGATTGTCTATCATCACGCCAAGGAACTCAAAGCCATCTTTCACCAAAGAGACTGACGGAGGATTCAATGTCAGCTTAAGACGTTCAGTCAGAAACGCAGAGCCTTCTTGAAGCCAATCGGAAGCCTGTTCCTCTGATTCGCAACAAATTATGAAGTCATCGGCATAGCGGACATAGTTTTTAGTCCGGGTCAGCACATACTGGTCGAAAGGGGTCAGATAGAAATTCGCCAGCAACGGGGATAACACCGCTCCCTGCGGAAGCCCCACAGTCACATCCTGCCAATGCGAAGACTTGTTGACCACGCCCATATTGACACATAGTTGAATAAGCGAAAGCATCTCCTCGTCGGCCACAAGCGGAGCAAGGCGCTTGAACAGGATAGAGTGATCGACATTGTCGAAATAGTTGTCAATGTCAAGACGAAGCAAGTAAGGGGTCGCCTTCGCCTGGCAGCAATATCTTGCGAATTTCACTGCCTTGGTGTGACCTTTGCCGGGGCGATAGCCATAGCTGTTAGGAACAAAAACCTTCTCAAAGCGCGGTTCAAGCAGCATCTTCATTCCCTGCTGGACAACCTTGTCACGGACGCTCAACAATCCCAAACGACGGATCTCATTTGACTTTTTGGGAATATTCACTCTCAGATACGGTTCAGGTTTCCACTTATGCTGCCGCAATTCCTCCAACAGTTCCGACAATTGGCCCCCCAACCGCTCCTCAAACTGAAGCAACGTCACGCCATCGACCCCACCGGCCGAACCTTTCTGCTTGACAGCCTTCCAAGCGTCAAACAAGAGAGACTGCGAGCAAAGTCTGGAATACAGTGTAGGTTTGCCGGAAACAGACATAAGTTTTGTTAGTTAATCGAGCGCCTCAAGGCAGCCATAAAGTCATCAGTTTGAATTGAATGCGCAGGCATATTCCCTGAAACGGACAAAATGGAATGTCGATTCCTTGCGTCCGTCCGGAAGTTCTCTAACATCCCGCCTTGTTGTAGAGGCCACACACCTGACCCCACTGGCGAGGAGTCTCTGAACCAAAGCATAAGTCAATGTCATCTCACCCATAATGTGAACTGTGGCCTCTTTGCCGGAAATCTTACCTCCTATCTCCTTAAGACATTCGTCCACTACAGATGCCAGCCTATCCTCTCCGATTTCCGGAGAGACCATCGGGAAAGCGATCTCGTCAAGATCACCATACTCGACCGCCGCCTTTTTCTGCACCTCCGACCACTTGACGAACGGATGATTTGACACATTAAGGAATATTCGCGGCTTCGGTTCAGCCTCTACTGACGATGGCGCATCACCTATCCCCTGCCTGATCATCTCAATTCCCCTATCGACAATCGTAACAAAATCGCCAATGATTTTCTGCGAGGTCGCCTTGTCCACAAAGCCGCCGTGGTTGACCTGATTGCGGCTGGTTGTCAAAGCCCTGTAAAAGAGCCTGATCTGTTTCACCCAATCCATCGAGAAAAAGCGACGAGCAAGCTGAGGATTCTCCGCCAGCCTTCCCTTCCAATCAGCCTCGGACACATTGTCCGCAATTCCGAAAACCGTAGCCCAAAAGTCTCTATAATTCCTGTCATTTTCTTGTTTACGACCATCCTTATAAGGATTCTCGAACGCATATTTATTGCAAGCCACAGTCACCAAGCCCTCCTGACACAAGGTATAGCCCTGTTGCACAAGACGATACCGCTTGCACCACTCCAACGCCTGAATGATATTGCCCATAGAATCGCTCTTGAATCCAGCGACCTCATCCTTGATTGACAACAGAATCCTGCGTAGCGGATCCGGCATAGCAGCGTCGCCATTCGTTATCTTGTTAACAAGCTTATTTATCTTCAAGGCATCCTCTCCTTTGACAATCAGCTGACCACGGCAGGTTTCAATCTGCCCTACAAAACGGGTCAAGCATCCCATAAGTTCTCTGATGCGGTTTTGCGTGCCGGAAGAAAAGCATTCCTTATCCGAGTCTATAACACTTGCCAAAGACTCGGTCAGACTTGTCACCCTACCCATCTCTCGGAAAGATATGGCAGAGGATGTCCAGTTCTGAAGCGTGGCAAGCGACATCAGATCCATTATTGGCTTCTCCGGACCAGGGAACTCAAAGTTTCCATAGGACATATAAGCGATGGACACATTCTTCATATATTTGGCATAGCTGCTGAGAACAAGGACGAACATCGGCAGGTAGCGGAATCCGTGGGTAAAATCAAAGTACAGTTCATCGCCATTCTTAAGAAGAGCGAAGACCTGACTGAATATTCCCCACATCTCGTCAATATTCTGTCCGTCGTTGATGTCAACCGCCTCCACCCGGCAATTAAGACCCATCTCTGCAATTCCGCTTTCCAAGCAAGGATAAGACTTGATGTTTCCGTCCCTATCCTTTCGCTCATCATTGACAAGATGCCAATTCTCTTCCCTGGCCTTTTTTGTGACCAGAATGTAAACGACATCATTCTCCGACCATTCTTTCGCTCCAATCTCTTTCAATGTCGCCAACTGGATGAACTTCGTCTTCATCCCGCTGTTTTTCCCGACATACAGACACTCGTTGTACCAGCTGATTCCCAAAACCGATATAAATACCTTTCTACCCATAAACCTAAATATTATCTAACTTTAGCCTTTATCAAAAGATATCGAGTCTAAACAGTCTGCTTTTCCTCGTTATCAATAGGCTTCTTGGCATCATGGCATGCATTATATATTCTTTTATTAATATCAGCCTGTATAGCCAAGTCCGCTTGTTCAATCTTCCTATTAAGTTGTTTTTCTGATACCCGTTCCCAATTTTCATTGCCAATTCTCGCCTGGTTCCCATTTAAGATCTTTGAAAAATGCGGCAGATTCTCAGGCATGTGCCCTTCTTGGGTGCTTTTAGCTTGTGCGAATTCATTGTCAGAGGGATTCGTGCTCATACGCATATAAGTAAAATCAGATTCCTTAGCATTAGGAATTCCTTTCGCCATAGCAAAAAGTTCCGCCAACGATTCCGATGACTTCCTGTGCGGATAATGCTTCCTCATCTCATTTTCGAATATATTACGATAATACTTAGCCTTTTTTAAACCGTCTCCAGATTTCACTTCGTTTCCCGTCACTAAGACATCTGATATTTCTCGAATTGTGATCTTAACTTTTCCGTAGCCCAATGGCTTGGCCTCACCTATAGAATGAAAGCATTCCGTATGTCCATTGAATGTCAGCGCAGAAATCAAGGCTCCGAGTTCACATTGCCTCAGATTATGAAAATAAATCTTACCCGAGAACTTGGTTCCCTTCGCCAACGGAATAAATACAGTTTGAGTATTCTCATTTCCCGTTTCATTAGACCGAACATCATCTCGTACAGGATACCGCTTCCTTCCTTTAATCCGAGCATTAGAATTATTCCACGTACCATCTTTTACATATAACGGGCCATAAGAAGGTTTCGGAGAACTCAACGTCGTACGAACTTCATCAAGAGTCGTAACACCATCATTGGCAAACGCCGGGCTGAAAAAGACACGTCCCTTGAGATAGCCAAGTCCCTTATCCGCCGTGCCGAAGATGCATTCCGCCAAGTCCATGTGCTGTTTGCTTTGCAGTTCCGCAGGGATCGCACCTCTAATGAAATTAGCTGAAGGTATCCTAAACATAGCAGACAACCCTATCGCATCAACGATGTCTTTTTTCTCCTTTTCTTTCTTATCACTCTTCTTATTCTTGTTTTTTTTATCATCTTTAAAAGTAAAGAAAACCGGAATTTTATAGTCATGGCGGAGATTCTCCTCCCAAAGCGTTATGAAATCAAAGTTGTTCTTGTGAATTGAAATGAAGTCTTCTACCACCTGAGCATCCACATCCAATTTTTTCCCTGAATCAGGAAAGACAAATTCGAAGTTCTTTCCAGTCCATTTTAACTTTCCACCTTTTTGATTCTTCTTTCGTTGACGTTTGTCTGGCTGTCCAGTGACAATGATAGTACCAGAACGAGCACCTTTCTTATCGGGATCAGCAATTTTGCGTCCACAGCCATCTGTTTTAGAATTAAAACTAATATGCAGAGACTCTTTTAATAATTGCTCGCAGTTTTCACTCCCCCTTAGATTCAAACCTAATATTTCATTGTATTTGTAGTATGACGAACGAATTAAGTCCTCACGGCCACGATTCGCATTACGGCTGTTCACCATGAAATTCGACTTAAACTCAGTCAAATTTGTACTCAAGAGGCGATCAATCTCCTCTGGTGATATTCTATACGGGATATCACAATCAATTAATTTGTAAGCCTCAGTTTCATCAGCATCCTTATCACGAAATAGCCACCCACAACGAACATCCTTAACTTGATTCCTATATAGTTTATCACTCAAATCCCTGATTCCGAACCTTGCGTCCTGCACACGGGTCATCTTACCGAAACTGAGGATTTCAAGGACGTTACGGATCTCGCCTTTTACGGATGTCCCCGGAATGAAATAGCGCCCATCCGTGGTGTGGCTGAAAGTCACATCAGGATTGTTCCTGTCCGTGTAACCGTTTCTAACAAAAATCGGAGTCTTAGCCTCCATAGTGTACTCGATGCTGCCGCTCACGCCATCCTTGAAAGGGATGTCCTGCGAGATATGGTTCGCCCATTCTGGATAGAAGGCAGTCTCCTCCAGCGGAACAAAATTGTAAGGTGCCTTAATCATTGTTACCTCCTTTTATTCTTGGCCCGAATCCTTTGAATATAAGTGCGGAAGGACAAAGAGTCTCCCAGCCATAGTTAACCACGTCTTTCTCGGTCTTCCACAGACGTTTGGAATACAAGACCTTGTCACTAAGTCCCATCTTGCGATTAGGGGCATATTGCTCAAGATTACCTTCCTCGAACGCTACGGCCTCATCAGATCCGACAAATTTATGCTCTTTGCCGTCATAAGTGCTGACGATGTACTTACCGTCTATGAATTTAATGCCGATAGACAAGTCCTTGGCTTCGTCATACAACTGTCCCTCAACTACGAACGGATTCTCTCCGTCAGTCAAATCGAATTCAACCTCCTGATTATCATAAACAGCCGGAGCCTGCTCGTCACTTTTCCACATATATCCTTGATATATGGCCTTATCAATATGATGTGTCATTACAATTCCGTTTTTCTCCATTTACATTTGAATATTCCGTGTCCACGGCCACTGCCGCCTCCCAAAGGTAAAGTACCCCGGTCAATGTCTTTCAATGCAAGTTTCAGACAACCTAAAGCATCAGTGAATATCTCCGAATTCCCAGATGGTTTCTTCACCAGAATCGAAGTCTTAAATTCCAAATTCCGGTTTCTTCCGTCAATGACTTTCTCTGAGAAAAGCGCACCGTCAATGGCTCCGCCGGTAAACCTATCAATGCTGACGTGATTCAAGACTTTTTCCGCAGTCTCATATTCCCCGATTATGTCCTCAAACAAACATATTCCCCGCTTTTGAGAGGTTTCCGAATCATCATCCTGATAGCCGAAGAGTTCCTTGACAGCAGGGTTTTGACTACCGCAATGTTTTCCAAAATCATTCGGATCAGTCTCAATCGCATAAACTTTGTTGTGTTGCGCATTGTAATGAAACGCTACTCTGTGCGACAGAGCGCCTTTCAAAGAAGCAGCCGGTATCAAAATAGCATTGTCTATGAACTTTCCTTTTACAGACTTATCGCCCCAATTTATGTAAGACTCCGTGACAGCCTTATCATCAACCTCATCATCGCCGAAGCCAGCGCCGAACAAGAAGAAATCCTCGGGAGTCAAAGTAATGTCATATTTAATCCAGCCTGCGTCTGAGACATTACCACCTGCCACTTCAGTCCAACCGGAATAATCCGAGCATAACGACGATGAGCATTTGAGATATCCATCAAGTTCGTCAGCCTTACGCAGGTCAAACTCTTTCTTAAGCAGCGACACGACCTTGACTTTTCCAAAACCGGAACGACTACCGCCACCGATGCGGAAAGTTTCTTTCAGCAGTTCAGACAGAGTCTCATCGAAATATTTAGCCTCGTCATCCATCGATGCCACTAACTCGACATCGAAAGCGAACCTTGTTCCCTTGTAGATGACCTCCTCGTCGAATTTACCCTTGTCTTCAGCAGTCCCCTTGTCTGAAATCCTGACGTGATTACGCTTAGGAAGTCTGACGAATCTTGAAATCCAGTCCTTGTCAAGGGTATCCAAATCCACAATTCCGTCCAGAACCGTCCCATCAAGACCGACCATCTTGGCCTCACTGATAATAATCCTTGATCCCTTGACAGTCTTGCCGTCCTTCATTCCAAAGAACCCCTTGGCTTTGTCTTCCCCGACACAATGCCGGAGTATCCCAGCCATGGATGTTCCGGGGATGTAAGGAAAACCATTGAGGTCCTTTAGTATAGGCGAATCAGTCAAAACACTCTTGTTCCCGGAGCTTATGACCAACGGTGTCACCGCCTCCAGAACAACGTGCGCCAGAATTCTTTTATCGTATATTATTTCGTTCATATTCCAACTACTTATTACATTGCTTAGCCATTTCCGCCGCAAGGTTCACTATTGCATCACGCCAGTTGTTTTCGTTCAATGTATCCACAAAGGCATCAAGATTCTTTCTCTTGTATTTCCACTTATCAGCCGCGACCCCGTGGTCAAGATACTCTTTCAGAGCATTCTTAAATTTATCCACATCACTACAGGTCTCCGCCAACGATCTTATATACCCCCACTGTGAGGCGAAACGTTCTTCGCCTTTCCGGAAATCCATCTTGTTTTCCTCAACGAAACCGTTAACCTTATCATAGACATCGCTGACGTTACCAGAGATGCTCTCAAGCCTTTTATATAACAACTTGTTAAGAGACTTCTGACTAATCTCACACGCAGAGCCACAGCTCTGCCCTTTCTGTACCTCACAGAATTCAAGCAAGGATTTTCCGTCCTCTTTAGATTCAAGGAAAGCCGGATTATAGATAACCTTTCCGAAACCCTCATTGTTATAGCATCCGACATAGCTGGATTCCGAAGGCGATTCCGTACCTTGCAAGTCAACCACAAAAATGCTTCCTTTTTCCACGCCACATCTGTCAGTGTCACGAACTTGACGTTTTGCGTTCCACGGAGCGAACCGGAAAGTCCGAATCTGAGACTTCGTCCAATCAATCACAGCTCCCGCTTCGAATCCCAAATCACGCGCGGTAGGGCAAAACGTAGGCATACCACATTCGTCTATGAAAATCAGACGACTGTCGGCATAGACAACCGCTGATCCGGAAGAGATACAAGACCGGGATGAGACTGTGGCGAATCCGGAATCCTCGATATTAATCAGACCATACTGTGAAGTCTTTGAATGTCCTGCGTGCCGTTTACCAACAAGCGCTTGCTTAAGAAAACCGACAAGATCCGTATTGACCGATTCATCATATTCCACCTCAAAAGCGAACTTCATCCCTTTGCTCAGGGACTCGTAGGCGTACATTGCCTTATCCTTGGACCTGCGTTCCGTTCTGTCGTATGCTGACTTGATGGCAACACTTTTCTTAGGTTCCACCTTATAGCATCGGTCATTTGAAGCAAAGGCGTAGAATCCGTCACGACACTGCTTCGGCTGAGCACCTCCCGGCTTCCACTTGTGCATAACATACGCTCCGTTTTCTTCCAACTTTTCCCCTTTCTTGTAATATAATATGGCGGGAATCCTCAAAGAACGACAATCGTTAAATAGCGGATGAGCGTCACCAAAACAGACTTTTCCGCTATGGAAAAGCGTCATAGACTCGGCTGCGGACAATTTCGAATATAATCCGCTTGCCGCAATGCCTAAAAACACATTGCCAGGAATATAATCCAGCGTTGACTGATTTTCCTTACTACCCGCATTCTGACTAAGAATGACATCCGAGAGAAGCGTACAGATGAATTGCATCTTATTCATTTTCATTGCCCGCCTCCTTTTTCTCATTTCCATCATTGCTCATTATTGAGAACCGACATCTGCCAAGTCCGCGGTTTCTGTTCTCTCCAAGCCTTTTGACAAAGGCAAGGCTGTCCTCAATCAACTTCATATTCTCATTCTTACCTTTGTCATCATCTGGCTTATTCTCGTTCTCACCTTTTTCATCATCCGGCCAGCGCATAATCTCTCCTGTCAAGACACAAGGAAGCGCCACCTCTATCCGCCTCAGGCTATGCTCCATAGCTATTCCATCATTCCCAATGGCTGTGGAACTTAGAGCCGTGAACAGATGCTTGGCATAAGGCTTCAACGCAGCCTTATCCTCATCCGGCAGTTCCGCATTGGAGAAAAAGGCACAACCCTGAAGCGAGTTGTCCTGTCCGAATATCTTCTCCACTTCATCCCAAGATGGATACCGGTCCAGATTCAACTTGACAAGGGTTTCTGTCGCCTCCCTTATCAATCCCTTGACAGTCTTTCCTGGAATAAAAGGGAACCCCTCCTCGTCTTTGATGGCAAGAAGATCCACGTCCGCCCCTGCGGATAGTCCAGACCCGCAATGCCAATAGGTGTAGAACTCTATTTTATAACGAATTGTCATAGTTACTTTGTTTTCAGATAACAGATTGAGTGCAAAGACATAACATCGTAAGCAGGATACACTTTCCGATTATTTCTGAGAGCGCCGGAAGTAAGTGTCCTTGTAGTTTTCAGATCAGGGTTGACGGTTTCAAGCCGCCGCAGCAACTGTGCGGCCTTTGCCGAGCCGCCGGTCTTCATCATCGCAGAAAGCCATTGACGGATGTCAGACTTCAGGGCATTGCCGTTTCTGCCATTGAGTTTTACGACAAGATCAAGCAACCTGTCTATGCACCAAAAAGATTCAGCACCTTCAATGTCTTTAAGAAAATACGGTCCGAATTTGAAGGAGTAATTATCCGGAGTCGTAAGTTCCCGTTTCTCAATCTCCTCATAAGAGGAAACGTAGCTATCCTGTACTTTATGGAACATCAGACAAGAATGTTCTCTTTTAGATGCCTTCTTTGCCTCCGAGCATAATTCTTCGGCAAGGTTATACCCATAATAATAAGGGAAAGACGACTTTATGAACGCTACCCCGGCACAGGCAGTCAATCCATTGCCAAGAATTGAATATTTCTTAGCAAGACCACCGAAGTTCTCTTTAGTGTTGCTCTCAAATGCTCTAAGATACTCCTTGGTAAAGTCTATCGCCAAATCACCTCGGATGATTACAGTGAGGTCATCCCCACCAAGCACAACAGGTCTGAATGGTATTGGCTTGTCTTCGCCTTTTGAGCAGTTCTCCAGCACTTTCTCGAACGCAACCTTCGCCGCATCACACGTTGACTTGTCCAACTGGAAGGAAAATTCGTGAAAATCCGTATTCTGACCGGCATTTTCTCCAATCTCCTTCACGACATTGCCCAATCCGTTGCCATCAGCGTGGATAACAGCAATCCTGTCATTATTCCCGGTGAAATAACTGACATTATCAGAGATATCCTTACTGTCTTCTGCTTTGCCAGTAGCCTTTTCCCAAAGCCTACGGCTCTTTCCCGCCATCAATTTGCGGTAAGTGCCCTCATCACAATACTGATTTTCCTTCAAGCCATTATGCCACCTTTCCGGCAATCCAGTCTGTCTGGAGCGCTGGATTCCCATAAGTCCGGTCTCCATAGACTGAAGAGGTTGATTCCTCTTGCATCTCAACTTACTCTCTAACTCCTGAATCTTGCCTGAAATCTTGTCACCATCCTCCATCCTTACAACAGCCTGGCTGATGGTAATCCCGGGAGCGGCCAAAAGGACCTTCTTTGGAAATTCCTTAAAGACACCACGGCACTCCTCTTCTTTTTCGAAAATATACTTGATATTTCCGGCCGCATTGACAATGACATTGTCATCATTCTTCAAGTCCTCTAAAGATTTTCCCAATTGCTTGGCAAAGAGATTGGTGCAGATGTCCTCAACAAGCTCACTGGCCCCGATGATCTCTTTCAAAGTATTAGTTCTAAATATGAAGTTCTGTATTCCTTGTACAGCCGCTCCGTATAGAAATTTACTCATTGCAGGTTAGCCCTTGTATATTAATATTTTTGATAAATCATACTCCACGCGCCTTGACAAGTCTTCCAAACACCTTCAGGTTATCCTTTATGGCTTTCACATAGACCTCGTATGACGGGTTCTTGGAAGTTGCGTTCTGATGCACTAAATTATTTCTTTTGCCGTTGATCGCATTGTACACAGCCAACAAGTCCTGATCCAGAACAACGCCTTTCTCCCCACGTCCTTTCCGTAGCATTTCCTTACAGTAATTTCTCGAATCATAATCACGCCAATCAAGACCGTTGACCTCACACGCATAAGTGACTGTGGCCTCAAGAAGAGTTGTCATCGAGGCAAGGAAATTGAATTTATCAAATTGCCACTTAGCGAGTTTGTACTGGAACGCATAGTGTACTTTCTCGCCTCCGAAAGTTTTGACAAAATCTTCCACCACCGGCTTGACAGTCATACTCTCCAGCAAGGAGTCATACTTATGATTCTTCAGCCCTGACAGCCTCTTCGCCTCTTTCTCCAATGGTTCCAGAAAATTCAGGCTGAGCAAAGAGGAGAATCTTTCAAGGGAGCTTGACACCTCCTTGTCCGTCACCAAACCACAAATCTGGTCAGATATTCCGAACTGATGGAATGAATATGCGCCCAAAGTCCAATCGGTAATCTCAAGCGCCGACTTCAAATCCACCACAGGTGTATAGCCCAATTCACGAGTCACCTCCAACATTCCGTAGTAGATGTGTGAGATTGTCACCTTAGGATTCCGCAGTGTCCTCAGGTAGAACAACAGATTCATTATGATCAACGGGATTGAACGGAACGAGTGCGTTATGTCAACGATGATCTCATCATTGTCCCTAAGGTGTTCCACGATGCCCAGCACGATTTCAATGTTTTCCTTGATCTCCTGTTCATTTATGCCGTAATGAACCATAAGAATCCTCAGTTCAGGATTCGATACAGCCTTCTCAATTTCTGTTTTATATGGAAAGTCCAAAGAAGTCTTACTGTTGCCCGCATCACAGTCCTTTGCGATCTCCCACAGTTTCTCCTCGTCAACATTCTTTTCCGAAAAGGAATAGTAAACCTCCTCCCACATTGAATGGCGGGTTCCGATAAGGAAGACCGTATCAACACACTCCTTTTCAGCAAGCATTTTTGCCATAAAGGTGTAGTCACCGGAATATTCACCTAACTTATAGGTTGTCGGTTCATAGCGACGCTTGGACTTGTCTTTACCATCCACACGCCCTGTCCCCAAAAATGAAATAAGAATCTTTGCCATAGCCAAACAACAATCATAGCGCCGCCACACACGCCCACATTGACTTTACCCCAATCAAAGTAAGCCGCAGAAGCCACACATTCAACATAAGAATCATCGCAAAACTTTCAGGTCACGGTTTACAAAACGTATTACTTAACAATACTACGTTAAAAATTTAAAAACACTGTGGCATACAGTCACTTACGTA
>ERZ1035032.1324-NODE-1324-length-15724-cov-10.050354_pt1 | contig 15724 bp, 16 predicted proteins | sample MGYA00520693_ERZ1035032 | MGnify/ENA primary metagenome ERZ1035032 (study PRJEB33766, sample SAMN09781740) | gut metagenome | biome: gut microbiome | host: Homo sapiens | place: Madagascar | study: EMG produced TPA metagenomics assembly of the PRJNA485056 data... | reverse complement strand
CACTTGAAAAGTGCGAACATAAAAATAGTTTCATCAATATTCTCCTTTATAAATTTCGATTTTCTCAATTCTCCAAACTTGAATTTCTATTTGTGTTGCCATGTCATTACATAATCTTTTTCTCCTTCGCCCCATGGCTCCTGAAATGCGTGATAATGATGTTCCAATATTTCATCTGTTATCACAAACGGCGAATTGGCATTTAAGACATGATTTCTTTTATATAGTCTTTTTTGCAAAAGCTCCTTACTGGCTTTCATATAGACAAGTTCCGTTTCAGCGCCTGCTTTTGGGATCAGCTCTTTATAAAAATTTCGATTTGGTAAACCATCTATGCAATACCATACTTCATGGTCCATTACAATAGAAAATTAGCAAGAAGAAATTGGAAGAATGTTCAGATTTACGAGAAGTAATGGGATAACAGAGGGATTTCATAGAAAGATGAAACTAATCCAACGACGAGCGTATGGTTTTAGAAATTTTGAAAATTATCGATTGCGAATTAGAGTTTTATGTGCTTAACTTATTTATGATGAAAAACAAACGAATTGATGAATGATTTTTTTATAACTTTTTTACTCTGCCTCCAACTTTGACGATGAGCCCGTGAGTTCTCATCAACCGCCCCAAAATGCAAAAAAAACCGCCTATAAAGGCGGTTTTGTTTTGGCAGGGGCAGTAAGATTGGCTACGCCGCCGCTACACTCATTCGCAAAGCTCACCGGCATACTTGCGTCTGCCTTTCGCTTGCGGTCGAACCACTCTTTCGTGAGTTCTCATCAACCGCCCAAAAATGCCATAAAAAAACCGCCTATAAAGGCGGTTTTGTTTTGGCAGGGGCAGTAAGATTGGCTACGCCGCCGCTACACTCATTCGCAAAGCTCACCGGCATACTTGCGTCTGCCTTTCGCTTGCGGTCGAACCACTTTTTCGTGAGTTCTCATCAACAGCCCCAAATGCCATAAAAAAACCGCCCTAAAGGCGGCTTTGTTTTTGGCAGGGGCAGTAAGATTGGCTACGCCGCCACAGCGCTCATTCGCAAAGCTCACCGGCATACTTGCGTCTGCCTTTCGCTTGCGGTCGAACCACTTTTTCGTGAGTTCTCATCAACAGCCCCAAATGCCATAAAAAAACCGCCCTAAAGGCGGCTTTGTTTTTGGCAGGGGCAGTAAGATTCGAACTCACGACACTCGGTTTTGGAGACCGATGCTCTACCAACTGAGCTATACCCCTATAAAATCTTTAAGTCTTATATAATATAAAAATACAGAAATCAAGCATTTTTTTCAAATCGTTGCACACAGCGCGTTTGCGGTGTTTAATTTGTCTTTGTTATTTTTGTCAGATAACCATATTTATTGGTTTAGTTCCTTAAAAATTATATAGAATTTGTTTGTCAGTTTACATAAACGGCAGGGGGTAGATGGTGCCGCCGTCTTTGACCAGCTTTCCTTCATTTCGCTGCAGATGATATTCTGAATCTTCTCCTAAATCTTTATCAAAAATATCACGATAATTGCCAAATAAAGAAACAACTTCTTTCAGCCAGCCTGGTTTTACTTTCAGGTCTGTCCACAGCTGCTCGTCATCTCCTAGCAAATTGCGGATTTCAGGATTATCATTGGACGTGAAAAAGCTTAAATTTTGAGCGTTTATATCGTATTTTTCAGCCAAAAACAGTGCATTAAATATCCATTTCAGCGCTAAACGCAATTCGGCGTTATCGCGTTGAACATAGGCATATACCGGATGCAGAGCAATTTGCTGCGGCAAAATTTTGGCATTGGAGCCGGGCAAATCTTGTAAAATGCCGTGCAGCATCAGGCCGCTGGCGGTCATCATTTTGCAGCGGTTTAATAAGAAGGCTTCTTTAGCTTCTTTCAGAGTGTTAAAAGTCAAATAGCGCATGCCTAAGTCATTGTTCCAGTTAAAATCATCAAAATTTTTATAATAGTCAGAATCGGTAGAAATGCAGATTTTTTTGCCTTTATATTCTTTCAAATCTTCCGGATCATCTTTATGCACCATCAGCATCTGGTGGTCATAATAGAGAAAACCTGCGCTCAAAGCTTGGCGCGAAGTTTCGGTTTTGGCGGAATATGAACCGCCGCTCAGCATAATATCAATTCTGTCTTCATCCAAAGCGCGCGACATATTTTTTTGTGATACGTTTACCATCTGAATTTTTCGGTTGTCGCCTAATAGAGCCTGAGCAATTATGCGGCATAAATCAGCATCAATACCGCTCCATACGCCGTCTTCTTTATGAGCATAGGTTTTGACACTCATATCGCTGCCGCAGCGAACTTTGTTGTTCCAGACAATTTGTTCTATGGGGCTGCGCTGTTGCTGAACCTGCGGTGCCAGAGGATGATAGTAAACCGGTTCTTCATAATAGATCGGTTCTTGAAATTGCGGAATCTGCTGAGCTTGTGCCAACGCCGGCAAAAAAAGCGATAATATACTTAATTTTAAAAATTTTTTCATCTTATTAACCATTTTTGTGTTAATCTGTATCAGTAATATGTAACAGGCAGGATACAAAATAAAGATGAAAGTTTTGTTAAAACTTATGATATTTTTTGCCGTTTTGTTTGCCGAAACAAACAGTTGGGCTGCGCAAATCGGTGTAAAAGAAGCGGAAAAATGGGCAAATTCCAAGGGCAGTCAAATTTTGCAGATTTTGGCGGATACAAATTTAGAACGCAAATATAAAGCGTTGGACGAGATTTTTTATAAAGATATAGATTTAGATCACGCCGCTAAATTTGCTGTCGGCAAATATTGGAGAAAAATGACTGCAGAGCAGCAGAAGCAATATGTACCGCTGTTTAAGCAATATGTAAACAGTTTGTATAAAGGCTATCCGCTTAATTTGGGAGAAGGTGATATTGCTTTTAGCGTCACAAAAGTTCTGCCGGCCAAAAAAGGCGCAGATGTTTGGTGTAATATAAATCTGAAAGAACCTGTTGATACGGAAAAAAGCGTTCAGGCCGGTTTCAATGTTTTGTTTGTGCTTGTCAAAAACGGCGGCAATATTCAGGTGCAAGATTTAAAAATAGGCGAAAGCAGCTTGCTTTTGGCATTTCGTGACCGCTTTTATAAAATGATATATAATGACAGCGATGAAGATATGGAATGGTTTTTGGAAGATTTGCAGACAGTTACTACCGATAATCAGCAAAAAAATGCAGAAAAGTTAAAAAGCTCCGCATTTTAGGGTTGAAATCAGACAACAACCTTTATATGATACGCAAAGATTTTAAATTAATTTGCGCAAAAATATAGGAAAATAAATGTCTGAAATAAAAGTAAGATTTGCACCAAGCCCAACCGGCTTTATGCACATAGGCAACACCAGAACAGCTTTGTTTAACTGGCTGCTGGCTAAAAAGCTCGGCGGTAAATTTATGCTGAGAATTGATGATACCGACCGCCTCCGCTCCAAAAAAGAATATGAGGACGCCATGCGTGAAAGCTTGGTGTGGTTGGGTTTTGACTGGAGTGAAGAAGCTCGTCAGTCGGCTCGTTTTGACCGCTATAATGAAGTTAAAGAAAAGCTTATGGCAGAGGGTAGAATTTATGCTTGCTATGAAACTCCTGAAGAACTGGAAATTAAGCGCAAACGCGCTATGGCAAAGGGGCTAGCTCCGGTTTATGACCGTCAGGCTCTGCATTATACTGCTGAAGATTTGGCAAAATTTAAAGCTGAGGGACGCAAGCCGCACTATCGTTTTAAGCTGTTGGATGGCGTGATAGAGTGGAATGATATTGTGCGCGGCCATTGCCGCTATGAGTCCGAAAAACTCAGCGACCCGATTATTATCCGTGAAGACGGCAGCTATCTGTATCATTTGCCATCCTGCATTGATGACAGCGACTTCGGCATTACTCACATTGTGCGCGGCGAAGACCATACGACAAACACGGCCTCGCAGATTCAGATGTTTGAAGCTATTGGCGGTAAAGTTCCGACTTTTGCTCACTTGCCACTGCTGACAGGTACTGAGGGTAAGCTGTCTAAACGTTTGGGCAGCTTGGGGGTGCGTGAATTGAAAGCTGAGGGCGTTGAAGCCATGGCAATTTGTTCTTTTTTGGCAAAACTCGGCACTTCTGATGCCATAGAGCCGTATTACTCTTTAGACGAACTGGCTGCCTCTTTAGATTTTACTAAGCTTGGTCGTTCTCAGCCTAAGTTTGATGAAGAAGAACTGAAACATTTCAACACCAAAGTTGTGCGCTCCATGCCATATAGTTTAGTAAAAGACCGCATTGACGCCGATGAAACGTTTTGGAATGATGTGCGTGCTAATTTGGATGTGGTAGACGATGTAAAAGTTTGGGAAAACATTTGCCACAAAGAGGTTACTCCGATTATTGAAGATAAAGCCTTAACTGATTTAGCGGCTGAATTATTACCGGCTGAGACTTGGAATGAAAACACATTCAATGAATGGCTGTCTGCCTTAAAAGTTCAAAGCGGCAAAAAAGGTCGCGAGCTGTTTCATCCGTTACGCAAAGCATTGACTGCTCTGGATGACGGACCGGAACTCAAAACTTTGCTGCCGTTAATCGGCTACGAAAAAGCTGAAAAGCGTTTGTTAGGGCAAAAAGCTTAACAGGAGGATAAAAATGCCGGAAATATATTTGCATAATACCTTGAAACAGCGTAAGGATAAATTTATTCCGATTGACGCAAACAATGTGCGTATGTATGTCTGCGGACCGACTGTTTATGACAAAGCACATTTAGGCAATGCCAAAACTCCAGTTGTGTATGATGTTTTGTATCGTTTGCAGTGCTATGTTTACGGTAAAGAGCATGTTACCTATGTTTCTAACATTACCGATGTTGATGATAAAATTTTAAACAAGCACAAAGAAACCGGAAAATCTATCCGTGAAATCACGGAACAGACATATAACTGGTATATTGACGATATGAAAAAACTGAATGTTTTATCGCCGAATTATCGTCCGCGCGCTACGGAATATATTCCGGAGATGATTAAACTGGTGGAATTGCTTCTAAAAAACGGTCATGCTTATATTGCAGACAAGCAAGTTTTGTTTGATGTTGATTCTATGCCGAACTATGGTTTTTTATCCGGTCGCTCAATGAAAGAAATGGTTGCCGGTGCGCGGGTGGAAATTGCCGACTATAAAAAGAATCCGGCCGACTTTATTTTATGGAAACCATCTGATGCCGATCAACCTGGGTGGGATAGTCCGTGGGGTTATGGCCGTCCGGGGTGGCATTTGGAATGCTCTGCCATGAGTTCTAAGTTGCTGGGCAATGATTTTGATATTCACGGCGGCGGTTCGGATTTAATCTTTCCTCATCATGAAAATGAGTGCGCGCAGTCTTGCTGTGCTTATCCGGGAACACATTTTGCCCACTATTGGGTGCATACCGGTATGCTGATGATTAACGGTGTTAAAATGTCTAAGTCTTTGGGCAATTTTTATACTGTTGATGAAATATTGGCTAAATATCCGGCCGAAGCTTTGCGTCTGCTGTTTTTAACCACTCACTATCATCAACCATTTAATTTTACGTTTGAAGGCTTGGAACAGGCTAAAAACATTTTGGATAAATTTTATAACGCTTTGCTGAAAAATGCCGATATTTCAGCCGAAAAAACAGAACCAAGCGAAAAGCTGATAGCTGCTTTGTGTGATGACTTAAACACACCGCTGGCTTTGTCATATTTGCACGAAACTTTGGGTAATTTGAATAAAGCAGAGACCAAAGAAGAGCGTATAAAATATAAATCAGAGCTTATGGCAAATGCTTATATGCTTGGATTGCTGTATAATAACGCTGAAAGCTGGTTTAAAGGTGCGGCTTCTGATGATGCCGAAATAGAAGCTTTAATCGCCAAGCGTACCGAAGCTAAAAAGAATAAGGATTGGGCGACTGCTGATGCTATCCGCAACGAGCTGAAAGAACGCGGAATCGTGCTGGAAGACAGTGCTGCCGGCACAACGTGGAAAAAGTTATAAAAAAAAATCAAAGCCCCGCCGGATTTAAGTTTTAGCGGGGTTTAATTTATTTGTCAGCCTGCTTTTCCAGCGGCTTATTTTTCTAAAAATATCTTGAATTTTGCCATAATCTATGCTACTCTATATTTGTCTAAAAAATTATTATGGAAACCTCTTATCGTTATTATTATTGCGAATACAAGAGCTTTCCAATTATTCATTTAATTTAAATTTTCTTGATTATGAAGAAGTTTTTGTTTTTCGTAGTGTTTGTTTTTGTTTGTGTTGCAATGAGCGCTCAAACTTTTGTGCCGGTTAAAAGCTATGTAAAAGGTCGTGCTTTGATGGCTTATGGTGATGACGGGTCTTATGTCAGCATTACTGCCGCACAATATCTTGCTCTCAAGGACAACGGCGTAGGAGACTATAAAATAGTTTCTTACAAAGGTAATGATAAAGATTCATCGTTTAAAGGTGTTATTTCCAACAAGGAGTATACCAGCGAGTTACTCCAAGTGGATTCAACATCAATTGTGGAAAACGGTATCAAAGTGTTTTTTACCAATGGTAAAACCTATGTTGCCAAGTCGCTTCTTTGGGCAGATGTTCTGAAAGGCCAGAGCGTTGTTCATACCGTTATCAAGAGTTCGTTCCGAGATTTTGAACGATATGAAGCGTTGGAAAAAGCACCTGTTGATTTTGTAGAAAATCATGGACTGCGACAAACTGCGGTTGCAAGCAAACAGAATCCTTTAGCAAAAGTTACTGCTGATTTCAAATCAGCTTTCAGTTCTGTTAAAGAAAAAGTTGAGGCTAAAGTCGATGCTTTTATTGAGCCAAAGACGGAGCCAAAGACAAAAACATACTCTTATGGTAATATCAAAATTATCGAGGAGTAAAAAAAATACCTGCTTTTCTTTATGAAAAGCAGGTATTTTTGTATAGGTTTATTTTTCTAAGATTTTCAAAATATTTTCCGTCACCTGTTTGGCATCGCCGAACAACATAATCGTATTTGGAGCATAAAACAACGGATTATCCACGCCGGAATAACCGGTAGCCATAGAGCGTTTGACAAGAAATACGGTTTTGGCTTTTGAAACTTCCAATATCGGCATTCCGTACAGCGGCGAATTAGCATCGGTTTTAGCAAGCGGATTTGTAATATCATTAGCTCCTATAACATACACCACATCGGCTGAAGCAAAATCCGGATTTATATCTTCCATTGCAAAAATATTGTCATATGGTACTTGAGCTTCTGCCAGCAAAACATTCATGTGCCCAGGCATACGTCCGGCCACCGGATGAATGGCATAACGCACATTGACGCCGTATTTGTCTGTCAAGATATCGCTCATGCTTTTTAAGGCTATCTGAGCATGTGCAGCGGCCATGCCGAATCCGGGGACAATAATAATATTGCGAGCATTTTCCATAATGAAAGCGGCTTCTTCGGCTGAACCTTTTTTTATAATACCGGCCGAAACATTTTCTTTTTCGTTTTTTTTATGTGAAGGCCAAATAATCTTCAAAAGCGAGCGGTTCATCGCTTTACTCATTACATAAGATAAAATCGTGCCGCTGGCGCCCACTAAAGTACCGGTAATAATCAGCAGCAAATCGCCGGCCAGCAAGCCGACTAAAACCACTGCCCAACCGGAAAGCGAATTCAGCAAAGAAATAACTACCGGCATATCGGCGCCGCCAATCGGCATAGTGCCGCAAATGCCGATTAAAAGCGATAAAACTATTATTCCTCCGAAACCGTTATCGGTCTGTATAAAATATCCGGCATTTGCCAGCAGTAGAATTTCAAGCCCCACGCTGAGCCATTTGAACCAATCAAAATTTTTGTGCAGCCGACCGTGCAGTTTGGCGAAAGCAATCATTGAACCGCTGAAAGTCATCAGGCCGATAATAACGCACAGCATTTCCAAAAAATTTTCTTTGCTGTATTTGAATGGGCAGCAGACAATAAAAGCTGAAGCCAAGCCACCGACGCCGTTAAGCAAAGCAACCATTTGCGGCAGTTTGGAAAGTTGAACGCGTAAAGCGAATATAACTCCGATGCCTCCGCCGGCTAAAAGCGTCAAAACAATCCACAGCGCGTTATACTGTATATTTATAGTCATGCAGGTCAGCAAGGCAATTCCGACGGAAACAATGGCAATATGATATCCTCTGACCACGCGGGACAGGGAAGACAAACTATCTATGGCAATAACCATTAAAAAAGCCGAAAACAGATAAAGAAGCGAGCTAATCATGCTTTTTATTCTCCTTTTTCCTGAAAAGTTCCAGCATACGTATGGTAACCATCAAACCGCCAAACAAGTTAATAGAAGCTAAAAATATTGCCGTAAGACTCATTGCCAAAACTTTCGGATCAGTGTTTTTTCCGGCAATAATAATGGCGCCAAGCACCGTCAGCCCGCTTATGGCATTGGTGGCGCTCATCAAAGGAGCATGCAGCGACGGCGAAACTCGCCATACCGTAAAATATCCTAAAAACGCGGACAGAATAAAAATTGTCAAAAGATAAATATCATCCATTTAGGCCTCCGCTTCAGTCAATAAAATCTGTGTCCATACTTCGGAATCTTGTTTAATTATATCAATCCGTCTGATAAAATTATAGACATTGCGCGAATGTAATAAACTGGCGGAATTTGCCACATCCGAAGCCAAATGCGAATCCGCAAGCAGCTTGTAGTGCTCATTATCCAGCAAACGGCCGTCGATGCTAGATTCCACATTACCTCCGGCCATATCCAAAATCACTGAGCCGAACGGCAGTCTTTGTAGCTGGTTCAAAGTCAGCACCTGCGGCGCCTTTCCGCTGATAACCGCTACCGAGGCAATCACAATGCTGCAGCTTGGCAGAAGTTTGTTAATTTCTACATTATTAAACGGAACAAATTGCGCTCCTAAAGATTTAACCTGATCTTCTGTATCCTGCCGGATATCCGAACCATACACCTGCGCCCCCATGCGCTGCAGTGTAGCAATCGCCTGAAGTCCGGAAACACCTGTACCGATTACAAGCGCTTTCATCGGCATAAGCGTGCCGGCAGCCGTCATCATCAGCGGCACGGTTTTAGTTTGCATATCCATGGCTAATAAAGCCGCTTTATAACCGGCCAGATTGTGTTGAGACGACAAAGTGTCAATATCTTGCACACGCGACAGGCGCGGCAACCGTTCAAGAGCTAAAGCATTTATTTTGTATTTTTTCCAAATTTCCGTACGTTCAGGATTTTTATAACTTTCAAAATTAGCTAATATCCACAAATTTTCATGCAAAAAAACATATTCATTTTCCTTAGGCGCCCAAATTTTTGCTATAAATTCTGATTTTTCATAAACGTCGGCTGCCGTGTGCAATATATTGGCTCCGGCTTCCTGGTATTGCTCATCGCTGAAACCGGCTCTTTCTCCGGCTCCCGTTTCGATATTTACGGTATGTCCGTCCGTGATAAGCTGTTTCACGGTTTGTGGCACAACTGCAACTCGATATTCCCAAGCAGGACTTTCCTTTACAATTCCGACAATCATTACAACCTCATAAAATGCTTGCATTGCAGGCTCATTACATTTATATAATAAGCAAAATTTAAAAGCAAAGGAAATATAGCCAAATGGTTAGATTGTGGAATTTATACAGTATTTTTTTCAAGATGGGGATTTTTACCTTTGGCGGAGGTTATGCTATGCTGCCGATTTTGAAAAATGAAGCAGTTGAAAAAAGAAAATGGATTACTGAAGAAGAACTTTTGAACTATTATTCAATCGGTCAGTGCACTCCGGGAATTATTGCCGTGAACGCCGCTTCATTTATTGGTTATCAGTTGCGCGGTTTCTGGGGAATGATTTGGGCAACGCTCGGCGTTATATCGCCGTCAATTATCATTATTCTGCTGGTTGCTATGCTGTTGCGGCAATATATGGATAATCAATATGTGCAATGGGCGTTTGACGGCATCCGCGTCAGCGTTATTGCTTTAATTGTTGATACGGTTATCGGCATGTGGAAAAAAGGTATCTGCAATGTTCGTGATTATCTGGTTTTCGGATTAGCTGCAGTTTTGCTGCTGTTCTTTAATCTGTCGGCCGTGGCAATTGTAATTTTAGCGGCAGCAGGTGCTTTTATTCCACATTCCCAGAGGAAAAAATAATGACTTATTTAATTTTGGCGTTTGAATTTTTCAAAATCGGTTTATTTGCTGTTGGCGGCGGATTGGTTACTGTGCCTTTTTTATATGATTTAACTGAGCAATACGATTGGTTTACGTCCAAAGAATTAACCGATATGATTGCCGTTTCGCAATCTACTCCCGGTCCGGTCGGTATCAATATGGCAACCTATGCCGGCTATAAAGCCGCCGGTGCATTGGGCAGTATTTTGGCAACTTTGAGTTTGGTAACGCCTTCGATTATCGTAGTTTATGTGATTTCCAAAATTTTAACCAAATGGAGAGAAAATCCAAACGTTATGCTGGTTTTAGGCGGTATTAGACCGGCGGTATTGGCGTTGATTTTGTTTGCCGGTTGGGATATTGCCAAAGAAACAATTGTGAATTACCAAACGGCCGGATTGCTGGCAGTTTTGGTCTTAGCTATGCGGTTCTATAAGAAAAGTGCAATTTTTTATATTATACTTTCAGCCATTGCGGGTTTGCTTTTGCATATTTAACGGCTTGAAATCTGAATAAATAAAGCATAAGCTAAAAGCGTATAAAATTAAAGGGGATAAAAATGAGCGAAGAAAATACAGTTTATGATGTGGTTGGTATCGGCAATGCCATTGTTGACGTTTTAGCTAAAGTCGGCGATGCTTTTCTCAAAGAGCGCAATTTATCCAAAGGTTGTATGACTTTGGTGGAAGCTGCCGATGCCGGCAAAATTTATAATGATATTATTCCGGAGCGAGAAGTTTCAGGCGGTTCGGCCGCCAATACCGTTGCCGGAATGGCCTCACTTGGCGCCGACTGCGCTTTTATCGGCAAAGTACATGATGATGAGCTTGGACAGGTATTTAAACGTGATATAGGAGCCGCCGGCATAGACTGCTTTACCTCTCCGCTTGACGAGGGACCGGCTACCGGCCGCAGTATTGTTTTGGTTACGCCGGATGCGCAGCGTTCAATGTTTACCTATTTAGGGGCGTCGCGCAAGCTGTCGGTTGAAGATATTGATGAAAAACTGATTAGCGAGTCCAAAATTATTTTTATTGAAGGCTATTTATGGGATGAGCCGATGGCACATGAAGCCGTACTGAAAGCCTGCGAATTGGCACATAAACATGGACGTGAAGTGGCATTCACGGTGTCTGACCGCTATTGTGTTTCATCGCACCGCGACCACATGCTGGACTTGATTCAAAATCATGTTGATTTGCTGTTTGCCAATGAAATGGAGTTAAAGGCTCTGTTCGAAACAGATGATTTTGCCGCTGCTCTCGATATGATTAAACCAATGGTGAAAATTGCCGCTATAACCCGTGATTCACGTGGTTCTGTAGTAGTCAACGGTCGTGTCAAGATTTTTGTGGAAGCCGAGCCGGTAAAACCTGAAACAGTAGTTGATTCTACCGGAGCAGGAGATTTATACGCTGCCGGATTCTTATTTGGCTTGGTAAATAAACGCAGCCTTGGTACCTGTGCAATGATAGGAGGTATTGCCGCATCCGAAATTATCAGTCACTATGGCGCTCGTCCTGAGGTTTCGTTGCGCGGTTTCGTGAGGAACAAATTGCTGCAATACGGTAAAAGATTTTAGTTGATAAATTTATTGAAAGCGGTGGCAGATGCGCCGCTTTTTTTACTGAAAAACAAAAAATAATCCTGCTTGACGAGAGCCAGCTGCCGTGTTAAAAAAATAAAAAAACAGGAGGATTGAATGTATAAAACTAATGAAAACGGCCGTTCAATGATAGAGATGCTTGGTGTTTTGGCAATCATTGGCGTACTTAGCGTCGGCGGTATTGCGGCATTCGGCAAAATGTACAGTCGCTACAAAATAAATGAAACTCAAAATCAAATAAATGCAATTTCTTCTAAAATCTCAGCCATCGGTGCCGAAAATTCATCATATTCCGGATTGAATAATATTGCAGCAATAAAGTTCGGCGCTGTGCCGACACAGGCTGTTGATAATGCGGCTGCCGGTACTTTATCAAATTTATACGGCGGCTCAATTACCATAGAGGGGGCGCCGCTTATTGAAAATTCGAAAGAGCTTATGGCTTACCAAATAAAATATACAGGTATAAGCATTGATGCCTGCATGATGCTGGCAACCAGCGATTGGGGTGGTAAAAAGTCATCAGTTGTCGGACTCGGCGTTGGTTCGGACTCGTCTGTCAGCGCTAGTATTGAAAAAGAATTGTATAAAGGTTGCAGCGGTAAAGAAGCTAGTTCCGGAAATGCTTATGCCGTGGCTTGTCCGAGCGGCGGAACTTTGGATGTGCCGATGACACCGGTTGAAGCTGCAAAGGCTTGCGGCTGTAAAGGCCAATCTTGTATTTTAGTGATAAAATTTATGTAGGAGATTCTGAAAATGAAAAATATGTTGATAAATGAAAACGGCCGTTCAATGATAGAGATGCTGGGCGTGCTTGCAATTATCGGCGTGCTGAGTGTTGGCGGTATTGCCGGTTTTTCAAAAGCAATGGAATCATATAAAACCAATCAAAGTATTGACCAAATTTCTACAATGATTGCCAATGTAAAAAATTTGGGTTTGCGCCAACATAACAGATTTACCGGTTTTACGACAAATGCTGCCATAAAAATGAAATTGATTCCTGAAGAGATGATTGTTACAAAAAACAGTACTTCGTCATTGGTTAATGTTTTTGGCGGAGAAGTTAAAATCGGCACTTCTAAATCAGTTTTCGGCAATACAAAAAATACAAATGAAAAAGATTTTGTGATTGCTTACTATAATTTGCCGAAAGAAACATGTCTGCAGATTATGGCCAAAGATTGGGGCGGTAAAAAAGTTGCCGTATTGGCAGCAACCAGTTCAAGTAATTTAAGTACCGGCGGCTATTTGACAGGTGAAGATTATAGCGAAAAGTCCGAATGCAAGGACAGCACCGGTGTAGTTTTCTGCCGCAATCAGCCGATGCCTTTGGCAAAAGCAAGCTCGGCATGCAACTGTGGTAAAAATAATACTTGCTCCATTGCAATTTGGAATTTTTAATAATTCGGCAAAAATTTGCATAAGAATCGTATAAAAATTGAGGATAAAGATAAATTTGTTGCAAAATATTTATTTTTGTGTATTAGATTAAATCCAAATGGGTTTTTTATAACCCTATGATTTGTTTTTAAAATTTTAAGGATGAAAAAATGGTATCATTAGCAGAAAAAATGGCAGCTAATATTGATATGTCTGCCTTTAGCAAAGCCGACGAACTGAAAAAAAGACTTTGGTTTACAGTTTGGGCTTTGATTATTTTCCGTTTGGGCACATATATTCCGCTTCCGGGAATTAACCCAGGCGTGCTGGCTGAAATGTTCAGCCGTAACCAAGGAGGTATTTTGGGTATGTTCAATATGTTTTCCGGCGGCGCGCTGGAGCGTATGACGATTTTTGCCTTAAACATTATGCCGTACATTTCTGCTTCCATTATTGTTCAGCTGGGACAATCAGTTATTCCGTCTTTGATGGCTCTTAAAAAAGAGGGCGAGGCCGGTCACCGCAAAATTACACACTATACAAAATGTTTGACTGTGCTGATTACAATTATTCAAGGCTACGGTATCGCTGTCGGCTTGGAGAGCGTTTCTGGAGCCAACGGTTCATCTGCCGTGATGATTGACAGTTTTGCATTTAGATTTTCTACTATCGTATCTCTGGTCGGTGGTACCATGTTCATTGTGTGGTTGGGTGATCAAATCACTCAGCGCGGTGTCGGAAACGGTTCTTCTTTAATTATTACCGTCGGTATTATTGCCAATATTCCAAACGCTTTGGCTCAGACTTTTGAATTGGGGCGCGCCGGTCAGATGTCTATAACCACAATTTTAATGCTGCTGGCTATGGCTTTGGCTTTGATTTATGTGATTGTATTTGTGGAAAGAGCACAAAGAAAAATCATTATTCAATATCCGAAGCGCCAGATGGGTATGCGGATGATGGCAGCTGAAAGCTCTCATCTGCCTCTGAAAATCAACCCGACAGGTGTTATACCGCCGATTTTTGCCAGCTCTTTGTTGCTGCTGCCTATCACAATCGCTAATTTGTCGGCTGAAAAAGGACCGTCTTGGGTGCAAAGTTTGAGTCAGATGCTGGGACACGGTCAGCCAGTGTATTTGGGCTTGTATGCATTCTTAATTCTGTTCTTTACGTTTTTCTATACTTCGGTAGTATTTAATCCGCAGGAAACAGCAGATAATTTAAAGAAGCATGGCGGCTTTATTGCCGGTATTCGTCCGGGGAAAAATACTGCCGAATATCTTGACTATGTAATTACCCGTTTGACGGTAATCGCTTCCATCTACTTGGTCTGCTTGTGCATTTTGCCTGAATTGCTGATTAGTAAAGTTGGCGTGCCGTTTGTTTTGGGTGGTACAACCCTGCTCATCGTGGTGCAAGTTACTATGGACTTTGTCGGCCAAATTCAATCGCATTTAATTGCCTATCAATATGAAGGGCTTTTGAAAAAAGCTGCATTGGTTAAAAGGAAAGGGCGTTAATGTCTGAAACAAAAAAAGGACTTTATGTCGTGTTTACCGGAGCTCCGGGCTGCGGTAAAGGGACACAGGCTCGAATTTTGAAAGAAAAAACGCATATCTGTCATTTATCGACAGGTGAAATGTTAAGGGAGTATGCCGCGCAGGATACTCCCTTAGGGCGTGATTTGAAGGCTTTGCTGGATAAAGGCGAATTTGCTACCGATGAAATGATTATTGAAATGGTGCGCAACCGTATTGGACAGCCTGATTGCGAGCATGGCTTTATTTTGGATGGTTTTCCACGGACTTTGCCGCAAGCAGAAGTGTTGGAAAGCCTGCTTGCCGAAAAAGACATCAAGCTTACCTGCGTGCTGGAAATTCAAGTGCCGGATGAAATCATTATGGAGCGTATCTTAGGACGTTATTCGTGCTTAAAATGCGGCGCCGGATATCATGATAAGTTTCAAAAGCCAAAAGTTTATGGTGTATGCGATGTTTGCGGCGGAACTGAATTCGGACGTCGTAAAGATGATAACCGCGCTACCGTGCAGAATCGTCTGGTAAACTATCGGCTTTTGACTTATCCGACAATACCATTTTTTGAAAAACGAGGTTTGCTGCGTACTGTCGATGGTACCGGAACAATTGAAGCGGTTAGTAATAAGATTGATGAAATCCTCGGAATATAAAAATCACATCTAGCAGCGCATCTAGCGCTAAAACTGCGAAAGAGAGAAAATTCACGTACTTCTATGTACGCTAAAATTTTCTCTCTTCTTGTTTTAACGCTATCTACACTACTATCCGCAATTTTGTGAATAATGTGTTTTGCGCTCGTGTACCTTATTGTACACGTCGCTTAAAAATTCCGTCGCATCTACGCACACTATCCGAGTTTCAGAGAGTTTGTGCCGGTTGCAGTAATAAGCAGCCGGTATTTTTGTACGCTGAAATTTTCTCTCTTCTTGTTTTAACGCTATCTACACTACTATCTGCAATTTTGTGAATAATGTGTTTTGCGCTCGTGTACCTTATTGTACACGTCGCTT
>ERZ1035032.1316-NODE-1316-length-15798-cov-5.680683_pt1 | contig 15798 bp, 19 predicted proteins | sample MGYA00520693_ERZ1035032 | MGnify/ENA primary metagenome ERZ1035032 (study PRJEB33766, sample SAMN09781740) | gut metagenome | biome: gut microbiome | host: Homo sapiens | place: Madagascar | study: EMG produced TPA metagenomics assembly of the PRJNA485056 data... | reverse complement strand
GTATTAATAGTAAAAATTGAATTTTTTTGGCAACAGAGTGTATAAAATCTTATAAAATCGTAGAAAATATCGGAAATTTTACGCCTGAAATTTTACTCACTTACACTACAGTTTTTCTTAAAGACTGCCGAAATCGGGTAAAACGGAGTGATATATGACAAACATATGGCATAGTTTAACGGAAAAACGACCCGACCCGTTACGCAACGTCCGAAAATTGTCTGCCGAGGAACAGCCGCGCCGTTGCTTCATTGTTGTTGTGTGGGTATTATCAATTCAAACCGTCTTGCGACGGACGACGCGGGGTGGCAGGGGCGGAGATGCGATGACTGCGACGAGTTTATTGCCCAAAATCGGACAAATGTAAAAATTTTCAAAAAATTTATGAAAAAGTGTTGCAATAAAAATTTTTTCGTGCTATTATTAAAGCGAAAAGGCATACCGACGCAATTTGCCGAGCCGTTTTGCGGCTGAAGTCGGGTATTAACTCATGGAGAGAGGTAAAAGTCCGAATGTCGATTTTAGACGAAGAGAAAAAAATTAAAGAAGGGGTAATCAAACCCGAAGCAGAAAACGATTCTACGGCAGAGACCGCGACAGAGAACGAAAATACTCCGTCGCCCGAAACTCCCGCAGAAACGATGGCTGGTTCGGCGGAAACCGTAACATCCACAGAAGCAGATACCCTTACTGCTGGGCAGGATTCGGAAGGCGGAGAGGAAAAGATTCATCTTGACGAAACCGAAAACAACTCCGCAAGTCCGACGTCGGCTGAAGAAAAAAACGGCGCAGAAGACGAAGTCGAAAAGGCTATCTTCACACAGACACAGATGAACCGCTTGGCGGGCAAAGCAAGAGAAGAGGGCAGAGCGTCCGCTTTGAAAGATTTGTTTGCAAGGTATGGTGTGGCTGACGAAGATGAACTGAACGGAATCTTCGGCAAAGGACAGACGTATGACGACCTGAACGACGAATATGCCGCACAAGGTAATTCTATCAGGGAAGTCAGAGCCGAAAACGCTTTACTCAGAACAGGCATTGTCCCCGAACGTTGGGACGACGTCAAAGCAATTCTCGGCACGAAAGGTCTGGAAGTTTCTCAGGATAACATCACCGCGGAACTGGCTACTCACCCCGAATGGAGAGGTAGTGTGAATACTGCTTCCGAACAGGGCGGGGTAAAAACACCGTTGACACCCGAAATGGCTGAAGCGGCAAAGAATATCCCTACGCCTACGGTTGGGGCAGAAAGTAAAATCGCGCCGCTGTCAAGACTCGGTACGGAGAAAGCCGACAATGCGGAAAGCGATGAAGCGGCGTTAAAGAAAAAATTAAACGACTTGTTCGGATTTTAAGGAGAAAATTTATGACTATCGATGAGGCTAAGAAAGCATTTGACGAAATGAGAGCGCAGGGCGCAGACGATAACGCGATTCTCGGAACGTTATATTCGATGTTCCAGGACGATAAAATCGACGTAAATCAACTCGGTGCGCTTGTGAATGTACTCGGTTACGAACTTACGGAAGAGTTCAAGGGAATGTCTCCCGAAGACCAGAAGACCAAAGGTTACGAAGAAGAAGCGGAGAATAAGCCCGCAGAAGGCGTAACGAAAGAAGAGGTCGAAAAGGCGAAAGAGTTCGGCGACGACGAGGGCGAAAAGCCTGCGGAAGAAGAATCGAAGAAAGACGAAGAGTCTGACGACGAAGAATCCGATGAAGAGAAAGAGCGTAAAGAGGCAGAGAGGTTATTCGGTTTCGACAAGAAATAATATTTCTTAGGAGAAACTAAAATGGCTGTTGCTACTAACAGTATCGGACTTATTACTAAATACAGTCCCGAATATTTCGACAAGGTTTACAAACAGGAAGCCGTTACTTCGGTTTTCGACGCCAACAGAGAATCCGTAAAGTTTACGGGTGCGAAGACCGTTAAAATCGGTAAACTTCAACTCGGCGGTCTTGGCAACTACTACAGAAATAACGACCAGGTCCCGAACGTTGCGGGAAGTCAGTCTTTCTACGGTTCGGCTGGTTTCGGTTATCAGAGAAGCCAGATGAACTACGCTTGGGAAGAATTTACTCTTACTCAGGACAGAGCGGCGGCGTTCCCGATTGAATATTTCGACGACGAAGAAGCGGGCGGTGAAGTAGTCGGCAGAGTCGTTACGGAAGTTTCCAGAACAGTTATCGTTCCCGAAGTTGACGCTTATGCGCTTTCGACGATTGCCGAAAAGGCTCTCGGCACTGCTACGGGCTACGGTGAAAAACCCCTTGCGGCTATCAATGCGGCGTTCGAATATTTCGAAAACAACGAAGTCCCCGCTGAAGACCAGGTAATCTTTGCGTCGCCTGCGTTCATGAAAGATTTAAGGCAGACGGGCGAAGTTACTCGTTTCCTTGGCGAAGAAGTTCGTGACAGAAAAGTAAACTACAAGATTACTACGTACGAAGGCAGAGATATAATTACCGTTTCGCCGAGAAGACTTCACACTGGCTTCAAGGCTCTTGAAGGAGGTTATACGTTCGACGGCGGCGCGCCGATTAACTTCCTTGCTTGTGCGAAATCCGCGATTTATCACGTTGTTAAGTACGAAAAAGTCAAAGTTATTTCGGGCGATATGAACCTTGCGGCGAACGGCTTCGACGGCTACACCGTATATGCTCGTATCTATCACGATGTATTCGTTCCCGACAACAAGAGATACGCTATCTACGTAAATCTCGGTACGGGTGCTAAGGCGAACGTAACGCTTGACATTAAGATTGATAGCGGCAAGAAGATTACCGCAATCAACGTTGAACCCGCCGACATTCTTTGCTCGGTTGTAACGGGTACCAAAGCAGACGGTAAAGTAACTTCGCCTGTCAAGGCTAAAGTCGGCGACACCGTTGCTCAAGCGGCGAAGTATTACGCTGTAAATGCCAACAACGAAATTATGAGTAACGAGGTTGAACCCAACCCCGCAAGCAAATAATCGTTTAACGGCGGCATAATAATTTAATCGAAAAGAGTCGATTCTCCGCGAAGAGTTTCGGCTCTTTTATTTTATAAAATATTGCAAAATGTATTGACAACATTTTTTTTGTGTGGTATAATTTAGGTACAAGTAATGGGAACCATACTGTACTTGTCATGCCCGCGCCGCTGTTGTGCATAAGTTTTAAGACGCACCAAGTATTTTTCTTATGCGGTCGTTGCCAGGTTTTTCTTGTCTTTCCGAGGCGATGACACTCTTTCATTTTCTCTGCGACGCGAGCATATATGTAGTTCGCCCCGTAATGACGGGAAGGACTGCTCCATAGGCAGTGAAGGGGTCTGCCTTTATTCGATACTGTCAGAAGCGGGTATCGGGAACCAACCCCTTAAACGCCGCCTGAACAACGAGGACGGATGCAGGGCAACTTCTGCGAGGCGGCTACGGACAGATTCCGCTGAGGGCATAGCGGCGGGGACTGTGGGGCTGTGAAACAACAGCCCCGAAAATGCCGTCGTAGCACAACAGGTAGTGCGGCTGACTTGTAATCAGCAGGTTGTTGGTTCAATTCCAATCGGTGGCTCCAATAACATTATACGGATGGTCGCTGTATAATGGCTCGTGCGAGTTAAATGCCACGAACCTCTTAATTTAATGTTGCAAAGGTGGCATGACCGAACGTGCATTGATAAATCCGTAAATAAGGGCTAAAATGCACGATAACGTTCATAGTGACGCATATACGTTTTTCCATTATTTATACCTTTTTTCAAACAAGGAAGGTCGTTTCGGGAACTTCGAGACGGCTTTTCTTGTATTTTACGAAACTTTTTTGTAAAAACTGTTGCAATTTTCAAAAAATCGTGATATTATGAAAGTGAATAATAATGTCAGGCGGTGTGATTATGGCTGAAGCGAAGAAAAATTCGAATGTCGGTGAAGCGATTTTAGGTTCGGCGAAAGAAAAGATAGGTTCTTATAAAGAAGCCCCAGGCGGCGGAACTCCGCTCGGTGCGGGCGAAAAGGCTCCGTCGAAAGAATGGGTCGCGGCGAACAGAAAAATGCAACCGCGCGATGCTGACGGGCAATTCACTTATAATTCGGTTAATGCGAAGCCGTTGAAATACGGACCGTCACGCGGAAAGACTGTTCCGCCGTTTCTTCGCGGTGTCAAACTCACTTATGCCGTTGAGAATAAAAACGTAATAATCGGCGAGGATGGGAAAAGATACCTTGCGGGCATTGAAATGTCGGCAAGAGATATTGTCAACGCCTATAAAAACTACGTCGGCGAAGCGGGCGATACGAAGAGCCTTAAATTCAAAGGTTTGGAAGAAGCGATTCAGGGAAAGAAAGGCGCAAAGTCCAAACAAGAAAAAGAAGCCATCGAACAGGGTATTGAAGGTGTATTAGGCGGTGTAAATATTCAGGAAGCACTGAAAAATAGTTTCGACCCGAAGAAAAAACACGATAAACAGAAATTCAGTAAAGAAATATCTCCGAAGAGTGAAACTCCTACCGCGCCGAAGACAAAATATACGTTTCCTGACGTTTCCGACGAAGAAAAAGAGATGGCGAAAACTGACCCTGTTAAACTTTTCGCAACCAGTTCGAACGCGCAAAAGATTAAAGAACTTGCCGACGCGAAGAATCTGGACATTAAAGTTAAAGATTTGTGTGATTTGGTTGCGAGTGGCGAAGTCGGTTGGGGAGATATTGCAGATTATATTGAGGCATTATAAAAATGGCGGTTATCAAATCAGACAATACTAAGGGCAATCCTTATCATAAATCCGCAGATGGACAATTTACGTCTAAAGAAGGTGCGGGGTCTGACGCGAAGTCGAAACTTTCTCAGATATTTTCTGTGAAGAAAGGTGAAAAGTTAAAAGGCTTGATTTCCGCGAAAGACGCTTCGTCTGGGGAAGACAGTTCCGATTTTTGGAAAAAGGTAAAAGCCGAAAAAGATAAAATCGAAAAAGAAAAAGGGCTGTCAGATACTTCGATTTCGGATGATTCTTGGTTTGAAAAATCTTTCGACGAAGACACTACCATAACCGATAAAAAGCCTGAACTCAATGTAGATGAAAAGGTCAAGAAAGTAATCGACGGGCTTGATTATGGAAGCGCATACGATGACGCAATAAACGACCCGACACTTGACCTTGATAAAATTAAAAATGCGTCTGAAGATGAGTTAAAAGAACTTCTTCAGGCAAAATCCGTACTTAAAGAGCAGAATAAGGATTATTCACTCGATAAGGCTAATAAAGATACTTTTTACGGCATTTGGCAATATCCTGTTAAGCCGTCCGATTATCTTGAGAAGAAAGATAAAATCGAGGCTAAAAAGGCTTATTTCATAAACGACTATCAAGGTGCGGATAAAGAAGCAAAACTTGCCAACCTTGACGCGTTTGTAAATGCGGGTGAAAAGTATGCCGCGGCAAAAGAAGCGTTTGATGCTAAATATGGCGACGCGCAGGCTATTGTCGATAGATACAGTAATGACTTATATAGTCAGGAAAGAAAAAACTCTGCGAAATGGATTGGTGGTAAAAATTATCCAGTTTTAGGTTCTGGACACGCGACCGCAGAAAGTGAGAAAGTTTTTGGTCCGAATGCGAACAAGGTTTTTGGAGATTTGGCTCAAAATAATCCTAAACAGTACAATGCTGTAAAGTCTTATACATCGAGTTATGTGGGAATAAATTCACCGTTAAGAGGCGAAGATTATTATAACGGAATGTATAGTAAAGAGACTTTTGTTAAAACGGTCGAAGGAATGACCGCGGCGATAGATAAGTCTACTTACGATTTTGATTATTGGTGCCAAAGAGGTACAAGCAGAATCCTTGATAAAGAGAATGGCGTAGATATTCGACCCGATATGTCATTAGCCGAAATTCAGCAATTTGTCGGTAAAAAATATGTTCATCGCTCGTTTTATTCTGCAGGTGCGGCAAAGGGAACGGGATTTACAGGTAGCGAAATAATTATAAATACTTATTGTCCAAAAGGGACAAAGGGTCTTTATGTTAAGTCAATATCTTCGTTTGAGAATGAAAATGAGATAATACTTCAGCGTGGATATTCATATAAGATAACGAAAGCCTATAAAAAGGACGGTAAAGTCTATATAGATGCGGAAGTCCTTTTGGGTTCCGATGAAGACAAATATAATCATGACGAATTAGTTGAACTGGCAAATAAGCATATTCATTAAGAGGTTTAGCGATGGAAGAGAAAGACGATGTAATGATTGTTGGATTTGCCAGCAAGAAATTAGTATGCGAAAAGTGCAGATACGGAGCAATTACAGACCCCGAAAATACATTTTGTGCATTTTATAAAGCAAAACCGTATGCTGTATATTGCGAAGGCGCGGAATGTCCGCATTTCGATGACTTCGATAAATACGCAAACGAAGAATAAAAATAAAAACGAAAATGAAGGAGTAAATTAAAATGTTCGGTGCAAGTATTGGAGACGTTGTTGGTTCTCGTTGGGAATTTAACAACATAAAAACAAAAGATTTTGAATTGTTTGGCAAAGGTTGCTACGCAACCGACGATACGGTCATGACGTGCGCGGTTGCCGATGTTCTTGTAAACAAAAAGCAGAATAACAAAGACACAATAATAGATACTCTAAAGAAATGGGGGAAGAAATATCCCGACGCTGGATATGGCGGGCATTTTTACAATTGGGTATTAGGTACGGACAGAAATCCTTATAATAGTTATGGGAACGGTTCTGCTATGCGTGTTTCTGCGGCTGGGTGGATTGGGAAGACTGAAAAGGAAGTTAAAAACTTATCCCGTAAAGTTACAGAAGTTACACATAATCATCCCGAAGGTATAAAAGGTGCGGAAGTAACCGCAATGTGTATTTATTATGCGCGAAACGGCAAGAGCAGAGATTTTATAAGGCAATACGTCGAGCAATATTATAATCTTGATTTTGATTATGAAGAATTAAGAAAAACGTATAAACACGCAGAAGAAATCTGCCAGAACACTGTTCCGCAAGCAATATATTGTTTTTTAATTTCGCATAGTTTCGAAGACTGCTTAAGAACGACGATTTCAATCGGTGGAGATTGTGACACTACTGCGGCGATAAGTTGTGCTATTGCGGAAGCGTATTACGGTAGTTGCGACGGGTTAGAAAAATATGTTCGTAATTATCTTACCGAAGAAATGTACGAAATATTGAGCAAAGTTAAAACGAGGTAAATTATGGACGGTTGCGAAAACAATAGCATAGGTCTTGTTACGAAATACGCGTCAAAAGGCAAAAAGAAGAATTTCGATAAAGTCTTTAAGCAGAAGAGCGTTACGAAAGAATTTAATAAAAAAGACATAGATAAACTTTTCGGAGTTAAGGAGAGATAAAATGACGAAACAGCAAATTTTGGATTTAATCGACGATTTAATCAAAGACGAAATCGAAGCCATTGACGGGTATCACAAAGCCATTGAAAAAATGAGCGATTCACCGCGTGCGGTTTCGTTGTTCGGGCATATTTACGACGAAGAAACCCGTCATATCACGGACTTGCAGGAATTAAGAAAAGCCGTTGAGAATCACGAAGACTTCATGGCGGAAATCGAACGCAACAAATTGTTTGCTATGAAAGATAATTGCTGTGGTTGCTATCCCGATAACGACGGCATTGTGTTTACCGAAGACAAAGAAGACGACGAAAAGAAGAAGGACTAAGCAATGGCGTTCATCAATAACAAGAAATTTGCAGAGATAAGAACAGCGGCGAAAGACGGCAACGAAAAGGCGTTAATGATATTGCAGGCAATGCGCAAACTCCAACCGCAAGCCGACATAGACCGACTTGTCGAAGATTATTACGCTATACCCGAAGAGCCGCAAACTCAGCCCGTACAAGGCGAAAATTATAACATAGCCGAAGAGCAATCCAAAGAAGAAGTTTCGACCGTTTCTGACAGTCTTGACGACGTTTTAAGCGAAGATTTATCGCTCGGAGGAACAGCGGATATTCCCGATTTGGATGCGGACGTCCAGACGTATAATCTCGACGATATCACAAAAGATATGGACGGGCTTATCGACGAAGACGAAATCGACGATATGTCGTTTGCGGATTTCTTGTCGGATAAAAAGAAGAATCTGAAAAGAGCGAAGAAAAACGCGGATTACTTCAAAATGTACGACGACGACAGCAGGAGGCAATATTCGTTAAACGCGGTTGATAAGTACAAAGCGAAGTTCGGCGATTTGGAACGCGATATTGACAGACGCAATAAAGACACCGCGACCGCGCTCGGGTTGTACGAACAAAGCGTTGCGGATTCGTTAGACGACGATATCGAACTTAATGCAGACAACGCGGATAAAGCGTATTCGGACCTTACGGACGACAGCGGAGCAATGCACGCGTTCGGTAGGTATTGGGACGATGACGATAAAGCAAACATTATCGAAGCGTTGAAAGGCTTAATCGGTAAATACGGTAAAAAGAACGTACTTGCGGCGATAAATACCTTAAAGAGCGATAACGAGAATTATAAGAGTTATATGCACAACAGAATCGATACGGAAGTCGGCAAATACTCTAAAAATCTCGAAAATTTACTCGGCAAGTAATTTTTTCAAAGGCAAGACAAAATCTTGCCTTTTTCTATTGCAATTTTTTCAAAAAGTGATATAATGAAAGTAATAGGTGATTTATGACCCAAAAAATGATTATAGAAGTTGAAACTTCTAAACCGCTTAGCAGTTACGGGGAGGGGCACGTTATCGTGTATAATGCACAGAAAAGGAATTATTACGTTACCAGTCGTAACAATTTACTGGCTCCGCAAAATGCGAAAATAGGCGAATTGGAGAAAGTCGTAGAAGAGGCAGAGTCGCAGATAGAAAAGACGAAAACAAATATCGACGACACTGTCGCGAAGTTGGTTTCTACATTTGAAGATTTTCGGTCTGGGACTTCTGAGACAATGAACGGAAGGATTGATTCGCTGACGCAGGCTTTTGAGAATTTTAAGAGTTCTACGAAAATCGAATTTGATACTACGGTAAATACCTTGATAAATACGTTCGTTCAGGCGCAAGCCGAGACCAGAGCGGAAATACAGGCGTTTAAGTCCAAGATAGAGTCGGAACAGGCTCAATTTTATGCTACGTATAAAGAGACAAACGCAAAGATACTCGAACTCGTCAAAAAAACTTGTTTAACAAATAATGACTCCGCCACAACCGAAAACACAGAGGCGGAAGGAGATAATGTATGAAGAAATTAACCGCATTTTTTGCTACAATGACCCTTTGTTTTGCCTTGATAGGGGTTGCAGGTCTTGTGTGGATGCCGAAGACGTCGACGAGAGTCTATGCGGCAGAAGATACCGTCGGCACTCCCGCGACTGGCAATGAAGAAGAACAGCAGCCAGACGACGGCGGCGAGGTTAAAGACCCTGACACAGGCGATACAACGGAATTCCCCTGCAAAGTCGTACTCGATAATATTCAGTACGGCGACGTTATAATCGATAAAACCGAGGGTAACATTGGAGATATCGTTACCGTATATGCGAAACCGTACTCGTTATTCGGACTGAAATCTTTGACCGTCAACGGAACGGCTTTGGTGGCGAACGAAGACGGAAGTTATACGTTTGCTATGGTCGAAGGCGAAAATCTTGTTTCGGCTGTGTTTGAAGTAAATCAGGATGAAATTAAATATATTTTAAGCCTTGTCGACACCGTAAAGAACGGTAAGTTTGAAGACTTGTTTACGTTGAAGAATTTAATGACGTTGATAAGTTGGGCAATTTCGTTGTTTATGGGAAGCGGGTTCTGCGTAACATTGCTGAAATCTAAAAAGATAAAAGCGCAGACCGCTCAAGAAATTTCTACTGCTGTTCAGACTGCTACCGAAACAGAAGTCTCGAAAGGGGTTAATACATTCCTTGCCGAAAAATTCGGACCGTCTTTCGACGAACTTAGTAAGAGTCTGACGGATATAACGGCAACTTGCCAGTCTATGGCGCGTTGCATGGTATTATCGCAGGAGAATACCCCTGAGGCAAGGCTCGCTATAATTCAGGAACTTTCGGCGAACTCGAAAAAGGCGGAAACACTTGCCGACGAGGTAAAGAAAATCGTTCACGCAGAAATCGAGACCAATAAGCAAGCCGAACAAGATAAACTCGATATGATTAAGGAATTGGAAGAAAAGAACAATTCTCTGGGTAATGTGACGATAGAGCCGCAGACCGAAAACGTCGAGGGTAGATATTAAGATTTAATTTATTCAAAAATAGGTGGTGCGCATGGCGGAAAACAATAACAGGCAATCGTCGCCGATTGATACTCAATTCGCGACAAAGAAAAAGAAATTCGGAGAGAAACTAAGAGACAGCATACAAAAATTGCTTATCTTAGTTGTCTCCGTAGTTTATATTTCTCAAGGTCTATTCTCATTAACCAAAAAAGATGTCACCGTACTTGAAGTGCTCGGTGATATTGGTCTATCTTTGGTTATCGGGATAATTATTTCGACGAGTATGAACTCAATGGGCTTGAAAGACGGCAGGAAAGGCGAACTTTTCGAGGGGTCTATGAAAGCCTATGGCGAGGCGAAAACGAAAGCAACAAAATACTTTGATAAGTTGCAATCGTGGTGCGAATATAAAAATGCCGTCGAACTTGAGGCTAAAAAGAAAGATATAATTTTGTCGGCTGGATTGTCTTGGAAAGGCTTTAAGGTCGGATATTACGAAACGCATAAAGATAGGCTTAGCGAAGACCAGGGAAAACAGTTAGAACGGGCAAAAACCGCTAAGGTCGACAAACTTTATGCGGGAGACCTTTTGAGCGATTCTAATAAGGATAGAACGCTTTTCGGCAAGACTTTCGGTAGGTTTGGTAAATCTGAACGAGAATATTCCACAATAGTCAATACTTCCGATGTGTTCTATAAAGTCGCAATGGGCATTATTTGCGGGTTGTATATGTTAAAGCCCGTATTTTCCGAACAGATTCTGGCGAATATGATGTGGAACTCTTTGCAGATTCTGTTATGGCTTGCGTTCGGGTCTATGAAATACGCTAACGCGAAATATTTCATGGAGTATGAATACAGGCAGTCGCACGTTATACAGAAGACCGAGTATATCAATGAATTTTACGTTACGATGGAAAATAATCCGAAAGTCGTAGAAGAGTTTGATGAAGAACAAGAAATCGATAAATTTATTTTAGACTTTATCAAAGAAAAGGAGAAAAGCGAAAATGTCGGAACAGGAAGTGAAGACAACTGCCAACTTGACACCGTCGTTAGCGAATCCGAGGAAATTAACGCCTAAAGAATTCGCGGTAAGGTTGGCTTTATATGTCCTTATCGGTGCGGTTATACCGTTTTGTTTTCTTGTGTGGAGATTTAATTTATTCGCTCCGAAACCCAGTAAAGAATCTGTAACAATCGGCGGGTGGGGGATTGTCGGGATTGTGTTTATTGCGATATTCTTTCTGAAAACGCTTAAAGCCATTCGCAAAGGGATGATTTTTTCTGCGTATACGAAGGCGATTGATGCGATAACGAAAATATTCATTCCCTTGCTATTGGCAATTATTATAATTTATTTTATGGGGACCATACAAGAAGAACTTTTACAATTCCTTATGGTCGTATTCATTTGCGAAATACCTGCCGCCGCAGTCAATCCTATACCGCGTTGGGCATATGAAAATAAACTTGAAGAAGTTTCGTTTAATGCGAGCAAAATAATTTCGTCGATAAAAGAACATCTCGGAAAGGATGAAAAGAAATGATAGACCTTTGGATGGGTAGAAGAGATTCGTTTATAAAATGTGAGTTTTGGTCTGTAGATAACAGAGAAATGTTGCCCACAGACCTGATTGCTCATTATCCGCGCCCAACGGGAATGTTTTATGCCAAAGAAGTCAATGCCGATACGACAGAAAATCAGATAGTCGAAAGCGCGTTTATGGCGGAACAAAGGACCGTAACGCTTGAAACTCACGACAATGTAAAAACGCCTGTTGCATTAAAGCAGAACGATATTGTCCGCTATCACGGAGAATTGTTCCGTGTCGATAGGATTCAGTCTGAGCCGATAAAAAAACAAAATCAATATTTGCAGGTCGGAAGTTATCGGACGTATATTTTGTTAAGAGGTTAATTGTAATGGCAAATGAATCAGCGACAAAATTGCTTTTAGCAAAGATAATTATAAAAAATCTGAAAAAAGAGTTTGAAGATGTTCATTTGTCGGGCAATTTAGCGGACACCATAAAATTAGTCCAAAAGCGTATCAATAATGAGGTTTATTACGAGGTTCAAATCCCTGCTCAGATTTATGATATCGGGTTGTATCGTAAACGAGGCGTAATTGTTCATACAGGCGCAGGCAGTTATGCCGACATCGTAAATACAAGCGGTGGGTTTAGCGGCAAGCATACAGATTATATCGACAAGTGCATACAAAAGTCAATTCAGGAATGGGCAAGTTTGTCGAAAATAAAGATTGAGGTCGATTAAAGTGCAAGATATAAATTATGAAGAAGTTGTTCAACTCGTAAGAAACAATATCGCGTCTGTCATGGAAGACCCGTATTATGACGGGTATGATATTGAAGTTACAAGCGAAATTCAATTCTTAAAGAAAAAAGAAGCATATAAAAATCGCATTTATATAGTCATAAAATTTTCGCCTGCAACAATATTCTTCGGTCAGACTGTTCTAAGTCTCACGATTACGGCTTTATCGGAACAAAACCATTTGTTTGTTTGTCAAAAACTGCTTTCTGATTACGCTCACAAGTTTAATCTCACGTTTGACGGAGATAACATTCAGCAGATTTACGAAACCCCTACCGTTTTATTGAACTTCAATGAAGTTTATGACGGATTCCGTAGTGTATTATCGATGAGCGGAACATTGGTTATAACCACAACTATAAACCGCTTTGATTTTTATTATCATTACAAAGACGATAACGGTGAAGACGTCGCAGAAAAAGTTGATTTAATTTCATCGTTTTTCAATTTTGATAACAGCATTGACAGTCAGGCTTTTTATGGGACGCATGATTTTGCCAGTTCAATAGCAAAGATTGCCTCTCTTGCGTGTGGGTTTAATATCTATTTATTTACAAATAGCCGACTTATAAACGATTGCATGAAAATTGTTTCTTTGGCAGGGCTTAACGAAGATGGTGAAATCGATAAAACAAACAATATCGATAATGCGTTTGAGTTAGAAATAAGGTTTAAGGCAAAAGAAAAATACATAAATGAAGAAGATGGTAAAGAACACGAAAAATATATTTTGAATCCGATACAGACAAAGTTTAAGTTAATATCATTACGAGCCGAATCGGATTTAGGAGAATTACCCATTTTGAATTTGTCTTTTGCAAAATAAGGAGTTAGGATGGCAACCAACAGCGGAAAGACGATAACAATAAAAATAATCAGCGAGAAAGGTGGTACTGCTGGCGACGGCGGCAAAAAACTTTCGAGCGGAAACGGCGGAACACAGACACAACCTATAGATTCCGAAGAATTATTGAGTAAAAGTTCAGGCGATACGTCTAACGGCTCCGTAAAAAAGATGCTATATCGGCAGGCAAAGAATCAGGCAATCAATATAGCGTCTTCCGCCGCCTCTTATTCCTTGAATAGGTATTTTTCTGTCAAAGAAGATTATTTGTCCGAAAATATTTATAACGAAATTTCGTCAAAGTTTTCAGTCGTTAAAAGTGCTCTTTCGGGCGGGAAACAAGGCGCACAATTAGGCGGGTCGGTTGGCGGTCCATACGGCGCACTCATTGGTGCCGCCATAGGGACTGTTTGGGGCGGAGCAACAAACGTTTTGCAAAAGCATATAGATTATCAGAAGAAGATGAGCGGATATTACCAACAGTTAAATGCGACAAATGCTCAGACGGAATTTCAGGCTAAAAGGCTGGGGTTGTCGAATGACGGACAAAATACTCTTAATTAAATGAGGTGCAGTTTATGGATTTAAGAGCAACAATCAATGGAATTCAATACGATATAATACAAGGGGCTACTTTCGCAAAGGAGTTTAATGAGACTTTGGATAGTGGCTCCATTATCATAAGCGGCGTTGAAAAATTAAAAAATTTAACGCCTTATGACGATACGTTTATTTATTCGTTTACCGATAAATCATATAAATTCAAGGGATATCCCTTTGATGAAACTAATGTTCGACCGAAATTCTATAGACATTTACTTGTAGACCAATTTACCGAAGAGGTTTTAAGATTGGGTGACAAGGAAGAAGATGGAAGATATAAATATAAAATAGAGTTAATGAGCGAGACAAAAAAACTCGAAACTATACAATGTCCGAATATTAGTGTAACACAGCCATTAGAGGGCGAGAAAACGTCAATTTTACAGTTGATTTATCAATTTTTAGAGTTGTATGGCACTCAATATAAAAAGGCGATAAACGACATAGAATGGAAATATTGTCCTAAATATATGGTTGGGGAAGATGTTGTAAGTAAGTTTTACGATGTTATATGCCCTGATTTTTCTATGAATACGCCGACTTTGAGGGCGTTATTATCGAAACTCTTTATGTTTAAGGACTCGATACCTTATATTGAAGATGATGTTTTGCATTGCTTGGATATATCTAAAAGAAACGGCAAATTTGACGCAAATCCTAAGTATGTAAATGCCGTTATCGGGTCAAGAACGAGCGATAATCACTGCGATAATTTAAGAAGAAATTATTCAGACGCTTTATCTCAGGAAGGGGTCTGTCGTTCTGTTGAATATCTAGGCTTTAGAAATAGCGATAATGCCTTGATGACAATCTCGAACATGAGAATCGAAACAGGTATGCCCATATATAAAATCAATAAAATGTATATGTGCTATTATAAAAAGGTTCTTGTAAATTATTCGAATTGTAAAGATACGAAGTTGAGAGAAAGGGGCGAAAGGGAAGAGGCTATATTATGCCGCCAAGATATTACAAAATTGGTATTGCTTAATACGGAAAGAAATATAAAAAGTCTCGATTGGGATTCTTTCAACACAAAAGTCGGAGTGGGTTCTCCAGTAATTAAATTAGACTCTGTTGACGATATGTCTCAATATAGGTTTATGACTGTCGGATATGATATAGGGTCAAATATTATTTCAGGATGGGGCGATATGTTTACTTATCCTGGATTTTATAACGACAATCAATATACTTATGTCCAAAATATAGCCGCGAAATTGGACTATCTCTACCCGTGGGGAGTGGATAGTGAACAGTATTTTGAAAGACATTTCGGCGAGGGGTCGTTTGTTAAAAATTTATTGCCAGGGGATTTTGAGTTATTACTTCAAAAAGGGTCTAGTTTTACGGCGATGACTTCGGGGGATAGGACTGCTACTTTTGAGTTCTTCCAAAATTTAATATCTCCGTATACTAATGCATCTTTATCTTTGAAAGGGTTCTTTTTCTCTATTGATTATTACGGATTTTATAATGGGGCGATTCTTCATTCGAAAAATAACGGAAGAGATGATGTTACAATCAATGATAATGCATCTGAAACTTTAACAATCATAGAGCAAGATGCAATATTCCAAAAGGAAAAAATAAACAGATTCGGGAATAAGGCTGTCCAAATAAATGCTCGTTATGATAAATTTTATAATGATAACGGGAATGAATTGATACAGCCGCTCGGTAGTGTTTACGAATCTCCCTATGAAGATGACGTTATTATATACCATGTTGAATATTCTATATTCGATAATTGTATTCAGTGTATATATT
>ERZ1035032.1306-NODE-1306-length-15928-cov-6.216594_pt1 | contig 15928 bp, 28 predicted proteins | sample MGYA00520693_ERZ1035032 | MGnify/ENA primary metagenome ERZ1035032 (study PRJEB33766, sample SAMN09781740) | gut metagenome | biome: gut microbiome | host: Homo sapiens | place: Madagascar | study: EMG produced TPA metagenomics assembly of the PRJNA485056 data... | reverse complement strand
ATAAAAGGGGAATCAGATCTGTTTTCATCTGATATCATCATTATAACATAAGTTAGCATATTTGCAAATTTCTGCACAGAAATTTTTGAAAGGCACAATATGTTGTCCCACTTACACAAATTAACGAAAGTGACACAATACTGCCCCTTAAAATAACGAAAATAAGGAAAAGAAAAGGGACAACATTATATCTCCTTTATGCATAATAAAAGGGATAATATAATATCCCTTTTATCAATGCTTTTGCAATGAGGGATAATATAATATCCCTTTCACAATTTCATTCACTTTTTCTTTAAATTTTTCGAGATTCGGATAAGATCCCGCGTTCACCACTGGTATATTATGATCCATGGCAATACGGATTGCCTGCCCGGTTCCGCCGTCTACTCTCCCACCTGCCGTATAGCAAATAATGAAATCAACTGGATCATTAAGATTTTGTCCAAATATCTGATAAGCATCTCTTGCAATTAATTTCTTTGCTGCCGGCTTCAGTGCAAACCAATTCGGATGATAGTGGATGCTAATCTTTTCTACTGTTTCCGGAATAGGATCTGGCGAAATCAATTCAGAACCATTTCCATTAAATCCTTTCCATGGAAGATAAATCTCTTTAGGTCCATTATATATATCACAGCCATCTTCGAAAGCTGTATCTGCCCCGGCGGCCGCTCCGGATCTTAAAAGAACACCTCGGGCAGCAAAGTAGCCCCCGAGGTACTCAAATATTTTCAGAATTTCTTCTGGTGTTTTTCTACTGCCGATTCCGGCGTAACTAGCCATTGCGTTCCTCCATAAAGCGTTGCAAATTCTCCAAAGCATAGCTGTACAAAATATCTGTTTCTATCTCGTCCAAGTCAACCATAATAGGACTATCTTCTGATCCACCAAAATCCCAAACTGAAAAATAAATTCCTTCACGTTCTTTTGTATTATGATTGAAATGTACAAAACACATAATATATTCTGTATCACAGTCTATATTGCGTTCCAATTTTTCAATTCCATTATGTCTTACCTCAAATTCCACAGAATCAACTCTTGTTTCTTTGTTATCCTCTGCGTATGGTGTATGAGTTCTAAGCCAATCAATATTAGTAATTGCGGACTCTTCTACTATGTTTTCTCTTAAAATATCCATATCGGTATCTCCTTTTCTATTTCTAATGAAACACGTATTTAGTCAGCTTTTATTTCCCAGTTCTGAATTCTTTTTGCTGGTACATAAGACCAATTCGCCGTATTGAACCAGAACGGTCTTTTAAACTGGTACGCAGGTGCGTGCTTCACCAGTTCTACTGTGGTTCCGTCACTTCTTGTCCAGATAATTTCCGTTCCAATCACCAAATTGGAAAGATTATGGATTTTTGCCTGCTCGTTTTTCTCGTGGCATTTCTGCCGCCATTCGAGAGCCCACTCCTCATTCGTTTCGCTTAACAGTTTCAGGATCGATTCCGGGCAGTCATAATAACAAGGCCCCATATCCTCTGACATATCCTTGTAATAAAACATACCTTTTTTGACAGATGTAAGAAAAATTACTCCCCATACTGTCCCATCGTCGATCGGTTCGTAAGTTTTCGTTTCTTTATCATAACGAACCATATTTTTGACAGCGGCATAATACACACTGCCTTTCATGACCGATTTGAGAACATCGAAATGTCCTTTATTCGGTCCTTCCAAGAAATAAGCGTCACATTCTGCTTTTCTATTAACGTTTCCACCTTTTGTGAAATGACTAGGCGCATATCCTGTCCATCCCATAATTTTTCCCCTATTTTTCGATAAACTGTTCCAGCCAGTCGTTGCTTGATTCGCAAAAACTGTAGCTTAAATGGATCATATTCAGCTCTGTGGCAATCTGATACAGCCACATCTTCGCTTTTTCACTGCCATCTTCCGCGAGTAATGACATCAGTTTCCTGATCAGAAACGTTGGCTCGCCGCAGTTTTTGCTTGCCAGAAAGTCCGAAAAATAATCCTTGGCGTTCTGTGTTGCTTCGCCTGTTGTGTATCCGCCTTTCCAGGTTACGTTGCCGTATTCGGCTATGTTATAGAAGTCTTCGTACTTCATTAAATTCCCTTCCTTTAAATCCTATAATATTTGTGTGTGATAATTTCCTCGAACCCCTCTTCTTTCGATGGCAAGCTAAAATATCTTGACATGCGCTTGATCACATCTTCCGGAACCGGATGCGGCCTATCCAAATTATCAATCAAACAATCAGCGATACTTTTCTTTGCTACGTGGGCAATATTTCTATGTGGAATATCAGTAAATTCACGTAGAAAATTTACTCTATAACTATTTGTGTTTGTGGCATCCGCAATCACGTTTTTGCCCTCTTTTAAAGCGGTACAGATTCTTTGCTTATAAATCTCGTAAACTTCTTTGTTTCGGCTCTGGTCTTCTACTCTGCCGCAAACTTCCTCTCTGATGTTATCCATGGAGAAAATAATGGCATCGTTTTCTTTTGCAAGTTCCATTGCTATGTGGCTCTTTCCGCTTCCGGGAAGTCCCACCATAACATATAAATTAGGTATATTTTTCATTGTTTTCTCTCCTTATATCTATTTTTGAACAACATTAATATGACAGATAAACGATGGTAAAAGAAAAAGAAGCCCGAAGGCTTCCGTTTCTTAAATTTCAATTTCGCCCATATCGATGAGCTTTTTGAAAATATGCTGCAACACAGGGACACAGATGGAATTGCCAGCCAGATGAAAGATCTGAGAATCTGTCAATCCAATTCTCTTCATTGCCGCATAATCCTTATCCTTGAATCCCATCAATCTCCAGCATTCCTTCGCAGAAAGCATCCGTAATGCACCGTTTGTATACACTGCCTGACGGGGACTCGTTGTCAATGTCTTCGCAACACCCTTTCCAACTCTTCCTCTTCTGGTTTTGGAATTAGGGAATGCAACATTGATACAGTCTCCGTCCTCTACCAGCTTATAACCGGTCTTGGTTGCTTCTTTGACATACAGATTGCCGTTATTTATAAAAAACAGCTGCTTCTCCGCATCAGATAACAAGTAATCCGCTGGATTGATAGTTTTGTCGAGGAAATCGACCAGGTGGTATTTCAGGGGAATCTCCTGCGGGAATTCGAATTCTTTTCCGGATAACAGGCTTACCACATACAACCTTTCTCTCGCCTGCGGAATGCCGTATTTACTGGCATCGAGAATAGCGTAGGTGCTGCGATAGCCCAGACGTTCCATGGTCTCGATATAGTGATCGAGATGATGTTTATGAGATACCTTTTTGCCCTGGGAAGCGAGGTTCGGGACGTTTTCCCAGATTACTACGGGTGGTCTCTTATGCAGACCGCTTTCGATGATCTCAAGGGTACGGTTATACAGGATTGATCTTCCTGTATTAATATCGTTTTTGCCCTCTTTTGTGAAATCCTGGCAGGGTGATCCGTGAATAAGAATATCCACGTCCATGTTCCAGTTGATGATGTTCTGCGGCTTATAACTGATATCAAAAATATTATTGTAGGCCATTACCGCATAGGGCAAGATCTCTACATAATCAATAGATTTGACATTCAGTCCGCAAAGTTCCAATGCTCTTCTGGGGGCGCCAACGCCTCCGAAAAGCTCTAAAATATTTGTTGTTTCTTTCATATTTCTTCTCCTTCTATCTACTTTGATGACATTAATATGACAGATAAAAAGACACAAAAGAAAAAGAAGCCCGAAGGCTTCTTTTCAAACTACCAGCAAATTTCCGTCATCTTTTCCTCAATGATCTTGATACCATAATCAATGGCATCCTTTCTCGGAGAACAACTTTCCGAGATTTTTCTCATATCTGCTGCTGTCATTTAATTTACCTTCTTTCTTTCCGGAAACAATTTCAACATCCGCCGCTTGACTTCCTCGAACTCGTACAATCCTCCGTCAAAATCCAGTTTCAGTTCCATACCAAAGTGCTGTTTATATTTGCAAAGATGTCCATAATAACCATCTGCGCCGGTATGAAACTTATCTGAGTCGAATTTCGTGTGAATTTCAAAGCATGCGGTATCGCAGCCGAGATCGATATTCTTGACGATCGTGCCGTTGTAGTATTGATCACTCAAATACGTTTCGAGTATAATTGGCTGGCCAGCCTGAAATACAGATACGTCGATAACATCCCATTCCAGCGCATTTTCAGCACAATGGATCTCGCGGATCCGAAGTTTCCCTAGCGGTGCCCCGGAAATGGAGCCATCGAAAATAAGTTCCTTTTCACAGCCTTTGTCCGTGCCGTCTGTAATAGCATCGAGATACATCGGATCACCAACGGTTAATTTTGTAGTTCCATGAACGTCAATGATCTCTTCTTTTATAATCTTTTCCATCATTATTCCTCCACATGGATTCCGTAATTGCAAAACCCGTATTCATCGGATACCCAATCGGATGCGTCTTCAACCAGCTCATCTTCGTGGTATCCGTCTTTGTCAGTATAGTTTTCTTTATTAAATTTTTCCGGGAGTTCAACTTCTGTAGGAAGTGAAGCAAGCGCATTTGCGATCTCCTCTTCAGTCATTTCCTCTGCTCCGTCAGTCACGTCCCATTTAATATGTGTTGCTCTCATGTTATTTTTTCCTGTTCTTTCTTCTTCCGGCATGTTTACATTGGAAGAAATAATTTTTCTTTTTGATGTCGCTCGAAAAATCTCTATAACGCATGTTTGGTCACATAATTATTTTTCGCTCCTTTTTCGTAATTCTGCGATCATCTGGTTGATGTGTGCGGTATGAATATCATCAAGACCGCAGTCTCTCATATGATAATCCGTCTTCCATTCCCAGAACATCGGGCTGGATAAAACAGAATCCATGAATTTTCGGTTTTCGCCGTAGATGCGTCCATCGTTCTTTTTGATCTCTGATACGATTGCAAAAGTATTAATCGTATTGTCCAGGCCATATTTTTCGATGATCTTATCAACGGTCACTGCGGGACCTTCATCTCTCGTTTCATTAAAGATATTGACAATATCTTTCCAGATGAAAGCGTAATAATCTCTGGCCGCCCATTTCAACTCATCTGCATTGTATACTCCTAAAAACGGGTGTAAGCAGATATCTGTCTCCGCCTTGACTTTGGATTCAACAATAAGTTGATCGTATGTCAGTCGGCGCTGGAAAACTTTTTCAAGAATTTCGTTATTTTTATTCATTCAGATTCCTCCTATTTTCTTCTTTGATGTCGTTATTAATATGAAGGAAAACAGGCATAAAAATATCCCCAGTTTTGATAAACCGAGGATATTTATTAATTTCTGAATAATAACATAGGGCCGTTTACACCTTTACGCGCGGCGTCTGCGGGTGCGAATTAATGAAGGCGTAGAATTTTTCGGTAACGAATTCTTTCATATGATCTTCCGTCATCGGGAATCCGTCGATATAATCTAAGCCAATACCATCCCCATCATAACAATATTGAAGCGTGATTCCGGCTCTACTCACATAAATTTCGGCCGTGTAACGGAAAAATGATGTTTTCCCGATCAGAATTTTCTCCGGAAACGCAAATTTTTCGGGCAGTTTGGAAATCTGTTTCAGTCCATGAAAAGCATTGATCACAAAATCGTAATTCTTGTAATACATCTCGAAGGTATCCTTATATACTCTTCTTTTCCGGACATATTCTCCCATTTCATCAAGTGTTTTGGCCTTGAATTCCAACATTTCTCCGTTTTCGAGATCTATCAGACAATACTTTGTCTTCTCTTTTCCGAAGCTCATTTTCGTATGTTTGCAGATCACCATGCGATCTGGTTTGTTTCCACCTCTATCCATCAGAAAAATTTCTCCGGGCTCAGGCGGTATGACTCTGAATACTTTGTTTGGCATATTTTTCTCCTTCGTGCGTTTGATTATTTTTGTGCCGGCTGGAAATCCTTGTCTCCGTATGCTTTTGCATGTACTTTACAGTATTCTTCAAAGAATAGTTGATTAGAACACGGCGCTACTTCTGAATACACCGTTTCTCTCAAAAACGGGTCCATCATTGCTTTCGCAAATTCAAAGTCGATTTCCCTGCCATAATTGTTAATTACTTTGCTCAAAAATTATTTCTCCTTTCTCCAGTATCTTTTTAACACAATTATTATGATAGATTTTTGACTTCGTAAAAAAAAGCCGGATCATTCCGGCTTTTCTTCTGCTATTTCTCTCAAGCTAATAGCTTCTTTTTGGATATTGATCGCATAAGAACTATATTCTCCTGCTTCGTATCTTTTCTTCGCTGTTTCAGCAGTCATATTATAGTACATAAGTGCTTCCGTCGTGTCCCGTTTACTCTCCAGAAGTTCTGCGAGGTAATCAGCGGCCACAAGGATATTCTGGTACGGATCGTACAGATCATCGCAGTCAAGTTTTTCCATTCTGATTTTATGCCAGTATTCATTTATCTGGCAGAGTCCGATACATTTTCCATTGGAAACTGTCGGGATAAAAGCAGATTCTTTTTTCATTAACGCAAGCATCAGATACGGATCAATTTCATAATCCCTGCATATCTGTAAAAACTGTTTCTGCAATTTTTCATCAGCGAATAGATCTTTCGCTTCTTTCGGGAGTGATTCGAGAAGATGTTGAAAAATTGCAAGTTCTTCAGCGTTTGTGTTTTCAAGGATTTTTGCTTCGATAGGATCCGCCTGCGAATTCTCTCGGATTTCATTCTGGTGGATAACGGTTTCTTTCTTTATTTCCAAGGCATTTATAGAATGTGGGTTTACAGGAATCGGAGTCACTGGGGTCACAGACAAAATACCACACATGATTACTCCGATTCCTTCAGCTGCAAGGTTTAACATACTGAACTTTATTCTCCTCTGTAATATAATGTGATTTCTGTCTGCGGATCTACTTCTGTTCCCGATTCCGGTGACTGTCCTGAAATTATTCCAACTTCGAATTCATAGGGATTTTCGACGGATTCATCTTTCAAGATACCGCCGATAGATAAATTATCATCAATTACTTCGACAACAGCATCATCAATTGTGAATCCGAGATAACTGTTAACGGTAACTGTATTTTTATCCTCTGTTTCTTCCTGCGGCAGTTCTGTACTGCTTACAACGATAGTTACGGGAAGGAAAGTGTCTACTGTTTCTCCAGGTGCAACGTCCTGTGATAATACCTCATAAGGATGTTGTGCATCTTCCTTCCAGACGATGTCATAATATGTTACACCGGCATTAGTTAATGTTTCCGTGGCTGCATCAAGAACCATTCCGCATATATCCGGCATGATCACATCTTTTTCAACATATTCTTCGATTTTCTCTTTAGAGATAACATTGTCGGAAACATCGTTGTCGGAAACGTCGTTACCTGATACAGATGTTTCTGTGTTTCCTTCGGTGGCTGTCTTTTCATTTCTCATTATCGCACCGCAAATAACAGCTGTGATAATTCCGATTCCAATCGCGCTAACTACGATATTTTTTCTTGACATATTTGGGTCTCCTTTTCTGTTAGCAGTTTTCTCTGTTTCAGAAGATCTACAACAATATCAACATACTTTTTTCGCAAAGATCCATTTGAAAGAATTTCTTCGATAATGGCGATATCCGTAACAGCATCTTTATATGGCCGGGTGGATGTTAAAGCATCTAAAATATCGAGAATGGATAGAAATTCGCAATAGGCGGGTATTTCTCCGTATTCGAAGTGTGCAGGATATCCAGAGCCATCAATCTTTTCATGATGCAAAAGTGCACACACGACGACTTCTTTTGGATAATCCCGAAGCATGTGCGCTCCCATCAAAGGATGCTGCTCCATATCCTCTTTTTCTTCCGGAGTATACTGGCTCGGTTTTGTCAGAATTTTTTCCGATATACCTATCTTTCCGATGTCATGCAGAAGACATCCTGTATAAAATACATTTCCGTCTATGGAAATGAGTTCTGGATATCTTTCTGTGACCACTATGCTGTTCTGCGCTACGCGAATGCTATGATCGTATGTCGTTTTGTCATAATTCTTCAACTGCCGAAGCAGATAAGCTGTTTTTTCTTTTAATATGGGAGTAATCATTATTGTCCCCTTTCACAAAAAATACGGTAAAACAAAGGGGTAAGATGTAAACTCCTATATTTGTTCCATTATTATTATGAAAGATTATTTTCGATAACGGGAAATTCTGCATAGAAATACCCGTGGAAGAATCCACGGGTATTTATCCTATTTAGTTACTTCTGTATAATCTTCCAGCGTTTCAGATATTTCTACGGAATCCTTTTTCTCTGTTGTTTCTCTATTATTTTTCTTCTGTAGTGCTCCTGCAAGCAAAGAAGTGGGATCAATGCCGGTAGATTCTTTGATGCCATCAGAAACCTGCGTTACGGTGGTCATAATGTCGCCTGCAAGTTGACTGGTATTTCCACCGAACATCTTAATAGAATCAACGTTGGTGTAACCCTTGGCAACAGCCTCTGCGATCTTAGGCAACTGCTCAAAGTATACCTTCAAAGTATCCAGTTCCATCTGCTGTCTTGCTGCGTCGCCGTACTGTTTCATAGCTTCTGCCTTCTTTAAGATACCGGCTGCTTCTGCCTCTGCCTTTGCTTGAATTGCTTCTGCTTCTGCCTTACCTTTTGCTGCTACGGCTGCTGCCTCGGCAAGACCTGCCGCCTTAACTGCCTCTGCTGCCTGTTCCTTAGCGAATCTCTCTGCCTCGGACTTTGCTTTCTCAGCTTCTGCCTGTCTCTGGACCTCGAAGAGTTCTGCCTCTGCTCTCTTCTGTCTCTCGTACTGCTCGGCATCTGCCTTCTGCTGTGCTGCGTATTTATTCGCTTCTGCGGTCTTCTTGACCTCAGCTTCCAGAGCTTTCTCCTTGATGGATACTTCTCTCTCCTTTAATTCCAGTTCCTTCTCCTGACGGGCCAGGTTCGCGTTCGCTGTGGTGATCTCCACGGTCTTACGCTGTTCCTCTTCCTGAATCTTATATGCTGCGTCGGCTTCTGCCTTCTTGATATCGGACTCTTTCTTCAGTTCTGCCTTCTTGATCGCCAGCTCGGTCTGCTTCTGTGCAATCTCAGTATCTGCAATTACCTGTGCATCATTGGCATCCTTCTGTGCCTGTGCTCTTGCAATGGCCACATCTCTGTCTGCCTGTGCCTTTGCAACGGAAGCATCCTTCTGAATCTGAGACATGTTATCCTGTCCCAAAGCAGTGATCAGGTTATTCTCATCCTCGATCTTCTGGATGTTGCAGGACTCGATCCAGATACCCAGGGCATTCATATCCTTCTGCGCTTTTGCCTGAACCTCGTCACCGAAGGTCTTACGATCATTACACAACTCCTTTAAACACTGGGTACCGATGATCTCACGCATATTACCCTGCAAGGAATCGGTTAAAGCGTCACGAATTCCCTGTTCCTTCATATTAAGGAAGTTCTTCATAGCAGCCTGTGCCATTTCATGAGTAACTCTCTTATTGGGATCCGCCCCGGGAATCAACTGTCCATTTTTATCAATGGTAACATCCTTTTCTGTCAGGACTCTTACTTTCGCTACTGCATCGATATCTACACCGATAAAATCCTTAGTCGGAATATATCCATTTGTCTTGATATCAATACTGATCTGCTTTAACATCAGTTCATCTTTCTTCTCCAAAAAAGGAATTTTAATACCTGCACGACCAATGAGTACCTTGGGTTCCTTTTTCAGACCGGAAATAATGTATGCCTTATCAGGAGATGCCTTTACATATCCAGACATCAGAATACCAATTACTGCTACTGCAACAACTACTGCTACGATAACTCCAATACTAATTCCATTCATTTTAATTTTCTCCTTTTTGTGTATGTTATTTTATGTTGTCTCCTTTATGATATCGCAATATTGCATAATGCCACAATTGCTGCAATCAAAGGAAGTAATGAAACAAAACGATTAGGTTTGTGCTTATATGCTATAATTCCGCCGATGAGCAAAATCAACGCTATGAGATTCAGCCACATATTATTCTCCTTACTTATGATGAATTCGTCCAATGCTGTAATCGCAGCGTAAACATCTTCAGTTTACTGTTCCATATCCTGCCGGGGGGATAACGTCAAATTCCCATATCGGCATATTACAGAAAAAGAATACTACACTCGCAAGAATTAAAAAGAATCCAAGCACCAACTGAATCGCAAAATCCGGATCATGACAATGTTTTATAGCATATACGATTCTCCAAATCCCCATAATGAAACTTATAGGCGGTAATATATATAATAAATGTCCCATATATTCTTCCTTTTTCGGTTTCCTTACTGATTAAATAGTTCCGATACATTGGGTACTTCTGAAGCGTTGTCACTTGCTTCAAAATAATATCTGCTATTTACCCCACTCATATTTGCAATGAGATTCATAGGGAAGGAACGAATCTTCTTATTTAAAGAACTTACCGCATCATTATAATCTTTTCTTGCTACGGCAATTCGATTTTCTGTACCTGCAAGATCTGTCATCAACTGACTATACTCTTCACTTGCCTTTAATTCCGGATATGCTTCCACAGCAATATTGAATTCTTTCATTGCGGACTGATAAGCGGAATCTGCAGCAGCTTCCTCTCCTAAAGACCCATCCCCACGCAGAGAAACAATGCTTTCCAATGTAGATGCTTCATAATCGGAGTACTGCTTTACTACGGCTACCAACTGTGGAATCAGATCATATCTACGCTGTAACTGATTTTCCACCTGTGCCCATTTTTCATTTACATTTTCATCTGCACGCTGTAAAGAGTTATAAGAGCCTCCAAACAAAAGCACAATTGCGCAGATTACTACAACTAATACTACCCATCCTTTATTTTTCATATGTTATCTCCTTTACTTAAATTTTTAAAAAATAAGATTTCATATAAACAACCGTTTTTGTAATAGGAAGATTTTGTGCATTTTTCGTAGTTTCAGAATACCTAAAGCTATAATCTGTAATATGAGAGACTACTCCATTTTTATGGGTGTTTTGAAACACTTTTGCATATTTTTCCATTTACCAACCTCCCGAAGCGCCACCGCCTCCAAAACTTCCACCGCCGAATGAACCACTCGAACTGGAATTGCTGCTATAGCCGCTTGAATAATAACGGCCTGATGATAGGGAACCCGAACCACCATCAATGAATGCTGAAGCCACACATAATACAACAATAAATACGATGACAGCAATCATTCCTACCAGTAGGTCGTCATCATCTGTGCCTGTCTCTACAACATAGTTTTCATCCTGCGAAATAGTATATTCACCAGAATCGTTTAAGATTTCCACAGTTTTTGTGACAGCGGCTAAGAGTCCGTCGGCATAGTTTTCATTCTTGAAATACGAGGTCATGCAATCAATAATCTTTTTCGCCTGCGAATCAGGAATTACTCCTTCCAGGCCATAACCTACTTCCATTCGTAATTCTCTGTCTGCCAGGGCTACATAGATAAGTAATCCTGTGTTATCCTCTTTATTACCGATGCCCAATTTTCTACCGGCTTCCAAAGATGCTTCTTCGATGGTTTTACCATCCAGTGACGGTGTCAGATAGATAGCGTATTCAATATTTGTCTGCTCATAGATTTGATACAAGGCATTTTCAATCTTTGCCTCATCTTCATTTGTCAACATGTCCGCATTATCCATAACAAGCATATCTGAAGTTGGAGCAGCAAATGCTATGGTTCCAATCATCAGAGTGATCATTACAATTAATGCCAATGTAATACTCACAATAGAAATTGCTCTACGCTGTTTATTCATCTGTATTCTCCTGTTTAAATAATATTTTGAGATCCGCTTTCGAAATAACCGGCAATACTAAGCCACAATTAGGGCATATGTAGTAATTAGGGTTGATAAAATAGCCTACTTCCACTTCTTTCTTGGAAAATAATCCCTCTATAATTTCTGTCTTTTTTACAATCAAAGAATTTGTATTTGCTCCATAAGGCATATAAGCATGTTCCAGGCCTCTGATATCATCCCGATAAATCATTTCCTTATTACAATTAAAGCATTTCATAGTGACTCCTTTATGTCTTATTCTATAGCAATAAACTCCCTAATTGCTTCTACTACTTCTTCTTCATTATCAGAGTTAATGGTAAGTGATATCGGCTTTGAAAGGTCAAGACTGAAAATACCCATGATGCTTCTTGCATCTACGATATAACGACCGGTCCCGAGGTCAAAATTGCCTTCTAACGGAAAGATTTTTGCGTTGAACTCCTTTACTTTTTCTACGCTAGGCAAGCTAACTAATAATGTTTTCATTTTGTTTTCCTCCTTATGTTTATAATTATTATGACGGATTTTGAGGAATCCGGATTTTTCTGCACAGAAAAAGAGTCTCAAAATGGGATTTTTATAAACTTTGCCGCAAAACTACACTTCTTTATAGCATGTGTTGATTTGTCTTATTTTTTATTCTTCGCTTGTCCAAAATACGTAGGTATCCTTACTAATTGCTTTTGCATGTAAAGCCTGTTCATTTTTCTTTTCAGACATATGTTTTTCGGAATTACTCTTTTCAATTTCTTCCTGCATAGAGGAATAACCGTCTCTCTTATAGATGTCTTCACATACATCTGCATTACAATCCATATCCATAACGATTTCTCCCGCTGCCTTTTTTGCTTCTACATTGGCAACTTTATAAGATAAATCTACAATTTTTTCATAATGCTTTTTTGCTTCTGCTGTCATTTCTTTTACATGAAAACTTTTTACCTTCTGATACTGTTCATACGCCTGCATAATTTCAGGAATATAATAACTTTCCAATTTTCTTGTATAGCTTTCTTTTCCCTGATCATTTAAAAACTTTACAGCCCAAACAATATAAGCGATTTTAGAATCCTTTTCTGCTAATTTATCAATATTGATTCCTTTTTTCTGTTTTGGTGTAGGAATCTTTTTAATGAAAGGATTATCTTCTGAATTTTCATTTGTTTCTCTTACAAATTCTTCAGTTGTGGTTTCTTTATTTTTTTTTAAAAAACAGATTTTAATAAGATCGGAAATGAAATTAATAATATTTTCTATTAGTTCTGATACCATAAAAAGAAGTAACGGACTAAATAGAACAAGCATAACGATTATAGTTCTTAACAGGTTATCTCCTTCTGTTTCTTCGGAGGCTTCTGAGCTTATTATAGTTCTTAACAGGCTGTCTCCTTCTGTTTCTTCGGAAGCTTCTGGACTTTTCTCACTTTCTACAGAATCCTCTCCTTTAAAAGAAGTTATTAGATCCTTTGCAGCTTTGTCAGTTTCTGTTGTTGTAGATTCTACTTCTGTTGTCTTTGTAGTCTCCGGTTTTGTTACCATATCAGAGGAAATATATGCCACTATTCCAAGACATAATAGCGCAGCCAAAATAAATCCACCAAAAGCTAATGTTGGATTGTCATTAGCGATGCCATCGAACATCGTACATATAAATGATATAAAAAGAATAAGTGCCAGTATTGTAACCAAAATTGTTGTAATCATACTTCTCTCCTATTTTGCAGTGTAAAATAATTACCCCTTCTCTTATATTATGACAGATTTAATGAAGTTTGGATTTTTCTGCACAGAAAAAAAGAGCCTCAAAATGAGACTCTTTTTAATAATTACAGTATTCCAAACCTCATCAATGCACGTATCCGTGTTCGTTTTGGTAACAATCATTTCAGCCGGGTTTTTTGGAGCTTGATGGAATAAAGTTTTGGAGGAAGCTCTTATAGAAGACTATTCCACACAATATTTCCTTCTTCGTCAACATACTGAATGGAAAATTCGCGACAGAACCGGTTATGGGCTTTTGCCCAGTTGGCATTTCTGCAGTGATAGTTATACGCATCCATTAGATATGTGATGAGATCACCGGTGGTTTGGACACCTGCTTCCTTGTATTTTCCCAAGAGATCCGGTTTGAGAATATCCTTAAGTTTAACATCACACCAAAGATCGCTGTAATCTTTCTTTTTCATTTATTTATCCTCCTAATTTCTGTTTTCTTCGACAACTTTATTATGAAAGAAATTCAGTTATAAAAAATCCAAGCCTATGACTTGGATTTTTCATGTTCTGCAAGCAATCCCATATATTTACCCATATTCGGCCGCATTTTACCCAAAGCGTGAGTATGCAGCTGTGAAACTCTCGGTTGGGAAACATTCAGTGCTTCCGCTATCTCAATAGACGACAATTCTTCGTAGTAATACAGTTGAATGACCAGGCGCTCCCTTTCTGAAAGCTTTTTCAATGTTTCGCCCAGCTTTTCTGCCAGTTCCTTTTTCTCTGCTTCTTTTTCCGGATCCGGAAGTTTTGATAAAGTGGTGGTGAAAAAGCCGGAGTCTCCATTTTCTTCCAGATGTGCGTCAAGCGATTGTATGGTATTGACGGAATTTTCCGCGAGCATTTTTCGGTATTCATCGATACCCATATCCAATGGCATTCGCGATTTCTTCCATAAACGGCACTCTTCCGAGTTCGATGCGCAAATTTTCGCGAGTCTCATTTACGGCTTTCTGCTTTTGACGGGCGGTACGTGGTATCCAGTCATTTTTACGAACACCGTCAAGAATGGCCCCGCGGATCTTATAAGTAGCGTATGTCTCGAATTTTGCGCCTTCCTGTGGATCGTAATTCCTTACTGCATTTAATAAACCAAGTGTCGCATCACTATAAATATTATCGGAATCACCTAATTTGCCGGCTTTTACAGCATAGTTATACGCGAACATTCTCACAAAGGGCAGATATTTTTCAACAATCTTCGATTCCAGTTCCGGATCCTTCGTCCGCACATATTCCTGAAACAGATTCTCTTCTTTTGTAGTAGTATCCATTTTTCTTTCCTTTTGAATTCTTTTTCTTTCTTTTTAGCTGTTCGATAGCCTGCGATTTCAGATTATTTGGTATCGGAAAAACCGTGACAAGTTCCAAATTTGCAAATATCCAGATCTTCTCTGCGTAGATACGGATATTGTTAGCGGATTCGTTGCGGTTGAAAACTTTTGTTATATATGCTTTTAACTGCCCAGTTGCTTCGGCGTGCGTCAGGCCATTCTCAAATACGATTTTAGCAATACGATCACAGCTTGCTTTGTTGATTCCACATCGTTCCTGAATACGATCTCTTACATGATCTGATGTATACATAAATCTCCTTCTCTTTACTGAATATTTCTTCTTATAATTAATATGAAAGATTCCAAAATATTTTTGTGAAGAAATATTTTGGTGCACAAAAAGAGCCGCATTTCTACGGCTCTGCAAAGCATTAATGTTCATCGCCTTGTGTGATAACAGGCTTGATTCGACTCATGGTTAAAATCTGCTGCTCCTGTTTGGTTTCCTCGACGATGGCATCGACGTGATCAAGGAAACTGTTTTCTTGTCTCTCACTTTGTAAATTAAGTCTCATTTCTGTCATCTGTTCACTACTTAATTCTGGTTTGGCGTATACTGAAACATCCAGGTCATCTTCAAGACCTCCTCTTATTGCGCTCATTTGCCATGGGTCGAATTTCGGGTCTGCATAGATAGAGACATCAATTCCATTTGCCAGTCCATGCTCAATTTGCAGCATTTGAGTGCTATTAAATTTTGGATCTGCATAAATAGATACGTCGATTCCAGCTTCTAATCCATGTCTAATTTGTGCCATTTGGTCACGATCAAATTTCGGATTTGCATAAATAGATACGTCGATTCCAGCTTCTAAGCCCAGTCTTATTTCTGCCATTTGTAAAAAATTAAATTCAGGTTTAGCATATATTGAAGCATCAAGTCCTTGTTTCATTCCAAATATTATTTGATTTTGTTGTCTATTATCAAAATCTTTTGTTTGTTTTATCATATATTACCTCCGAATAAAATGTTTTTGTGTTGATTTGATCTTATAT
>ERZ1035032.1304-NODE-1304-length-15944-cov-6.292718_pt1 | contig 15944 bp, 8 predicted proteins | sample MGYA00520693_ERZ1035032 | MGnify/ENA primary metagenome ERZ1035032 (study PRJEB33766, sample SAMN09781740) | gut metagenome | biome: gut microbiome | host: Homo sapiens | place: Madagascar | study: EMG produced TPA metagenomics assembly of the PRJNA485056 data... | reverse complement strand
TGTAAAGGCGGAACAGTGAGAACTGAGTCGAAGGATCTGGCGCCGCACCACCATTCCTAATTCCTCATTCAAACAAAGATTTCCTTCATAATCAGTGGACGGAGCCGCCCCACGGGCTAACCCTGAACCCATCAACCTGAACCCCTTTCTCTCTTGACACTCTCCCACTTATTACGCTATAATGTTTCAGTTTTGTAAATAAAAAATAATACACATGATATTCATAAGTTTTAATATTACATTTTTGCATGAGAAATCGAGAGCGCACCATGGGGAAAGCGGCTCCGATTTCAGAAGAGAGGAACCATGAAACACGCTTTTTTGAAAGCAGCCATTGCAGCCTGCTTCGCCTGCGCCGCAGTGACCGCCAGCGCAGCGAATCCATTCACCGACGTATCTGCTGACGACTGGGCCTATCAGGCAGTCGCTTCGCTCTCCGATGAGGGAGTCATCGACGGCTATCCGGACGGCACCTTCCGCGGAGACAAGCATGTCACCCGTTATGAGATCGCGCAGATCGTCGCCCGCCTGATGGCGAAGGAAGACACACTGAATGCGTCCCAAAAGGAGACCCTCGCCAAGCTCTCCTCTCAGTATGCGAATGAACTCAAGGACCTCGGTGTCCGCATCGCAGAGCTTGAAAAGAAGCGTGGTGCAACCGACCTCATCACCGAGCTCCGCGTCCAGAGCATCGACCGCTATGACGATGTATTCAAGGGAAAAAAGCACAACGAAATTTCCACCCGCGTCCGCCTAAATACCATCACCCCCGTGAACGACCGCGTCCATCTCTACGGTCAGATCGAAACCATTCTGGATATGAATGGCAAAGAAAGCTACGATGTGAACCGCATCGATCCGAAGGACAAGAGCCAGACCAAGCCCCGCACGGGCTACGGCGATGGTGATTTCCACCTGAACCGCCTGTGGACCACCTACCACTTCGGACCGAAACAGGATACCTCGAAGCTCCCCTTCGGCCCGTCCAAGAACCTCATCGGCATCGGTCAGTTCCCCGTCAAGATGGGCGTCACCGGCTACACCTATGACGGCGAAGTCAAAGGCGTCTTCGCTTCTTTCGGCGACTACCTGAAAGGCGGCCGCCTCACCCTCGCCTTCGGCCGTGCGACGAATATCAACTACGCGTACACCGGCCCGATGATGCGTGGCGTCGGTGGTGTTTCCAAATTGGTTGGTGGAAAAATTAATCATGAATTGAGTAGTAGTGCGAAATTGCAAGCTGCTATTAAAGCGGATCCGAAAGGTCAGCTGAAACAAATTATGGGAGAATCTCAGGCGGCTATTAGCAATAGCAAAAACTTGACAGAAGTTACTAAAAATATGATGGTTGCATCAGCTAAACTGAACAATCTTGCTGCTACTGAAACAAATGCGCAGTTAAAAGGATTGTATAGTCAAGTTGCGCAAACAGTTAAGGATGGCTTAACTAATCTAAACCCAACAAAACTTCTTTCTGGAGATATGTATTATAATAATGATACAGATACACTCTATCCGATGGGCAAAGACGTTGTTATGGGCTGGGGCGATGACGAAGACGTACCGGTCGCTTACGCCTCCTATATTTATAAGAAACCGGGCCAGTGGGAAGTTCACGCTTACGGCATGAAAGCCTGCGGGCCTGTCGGCCATATCGCGAAAGCCTACGGCTTCGCCGGCTCCTACAATGTCACCCCGATGCTCCGCGTTCAGGGGGAATTCGTCAAGAACCTCAGAAAGCTTCCGCTGAACAATGAACGTCCGTACAGCTACAACTACGGGATCCATTACGGCGAAGCCAACGTCCTCAAGGCGAAGTCTTTCTCCATCGGCGTCGACTACGTCTACAGCCAGGCAGGCACCTACTTCGGCGGCTCCAGCAATGACATCGTCGATCAGTACATGGGGCATGTCTACAGTGACTGGAGAGGAAGAAAAATGCCGGCCTACTTTGCGGATAAGCTCGATGCGACACTGAATGGCACCGACTCTCCGGATAAGAAATACGGCGGCGCGAAATTCTACCTTGCCAAAGCCTCCTTCGTCCCCATGCGCGGCCTCCTCGTCGAAGCCAACTACGGCTTCAACGCCAAAGATATGGGCGGCAAGAAGATGGACAACATGTTCATGCTGAAAGCGACCGCATATATTAAATAATTGCGGATCACGAAAATTTCTCACCTCCGTGGATAAGAAGCAGAAATCGGTGATGGTGCAAAGTTCAAAAAATTCAACGGGATTTCCGTTTGGAAGAATACTGTATGACCGTGCGGTGCTTTTATTATGCACCGCACCACCCCATTGACCTCACAGGACCCATTGAGCATTTTTCCTGAGACCCCTGAATTTTGCACCAAAATCTTTTTTCAAAAATATTTGCAAAAACCCCTTGCAATTTCCGAAAAGATTTGTTATTATATACAAGTCACATGGATGATGACTTCCATCAAACAGATAGGGGCATAGCGCAATTGATAGAGCAACGGTCTCCAAAACCGTAGGTTGGGGGTTTGAGTCCCTCTGCCCCTGCCACATGGCCCAATAGCTCAGCTGGATAGAGCACTTGACTACGAATCAAGGTGTCGGGAGTTCGAATCTCTCTTGGGTCACCAGCCTGAAAGCCAGTACCGATCACGGTGCTGGCTTTTTTCGTGCTTGAGAAAATAAATAGTGGAAGAAGGCCAGAAAATTTAAGATCTGCATACTGGCCTGTGCTGCTGAGAGAGGTGTCACAAAGAGAAAGGCCCCTTTTGATGGGAGCTTTGTAAATAATAGTATTGCATCTTGACAGGAAAAGTAAGAAATGTTACTCTTTACTTCAACAAAGCGATGAAGAAATGAGTAGGCAGTCTGATGACGGTAAAGCGAGCCTGGGCGGTGGGAGCAGGTACGGATAAGGTGCTGAAGTGCTTTTCTGAGCTTGGCGGGCTGAAATAACAGTAGGCTTTCCCGGTATCTCCCGATATAGAGATAGAGCATGCAGCCTGTCTAAGTGCTCGTAGAGATATGTGTAGTGATATGCATATAAAATTAGGTGGAATCACGAATCCCTCGTCCTATGTGGACGGGGGATTTTTTGCAAGAAGCAATGGGAGAAAGGAAGACGCAGATGAGCAAGGAAGAAATCAAAGCATTTATGGCAAATACCAAAGTCGATCAACCGGCAACGGTGGAGGAATTTACGGATGCCGTATTAGAGGCTTACAAAGATAGAACGAGGCAGGTTTACTTTATCTGGCGAAAACTGAAAGAGTTGTATCCGGAAGTGGACGCCAACCGCGTCATCCGAGAAGGAAGTTACGATTTCGGGCTATTTCAGGGAGAAAAAATAGCCAGAAAATATGGTGGTGGGGATAAGGTCGGACCGAAGGAAGCACTGCTTGGTCAGACATCGCGAGGGGGACTGCTGGTTTTTAAACAGAAAATAGAAGAATTAAGTGATGAAAAGGCCGTGAAGTTGTTTCATCGATGTCCGCACGTAGAGGCTTTGGCTGATCTTGGGCTGACCAAGGAAGAAATCAAAATGTTCTGCCGTGATATGCTCGGGCATTGTGATTATGCCATCTGCAAACCTTTTACCCATGTGGAAATAGATTTTCCCACAACCATTGCAGACGGCGAAGGGCATCCCTGTGCTATGACGATTACGAGAAAGCACGATAAATAAGGTCTGCAATTCTTCTGTTTCCTGATATGACGGCAGTGTCGTTTATTGAATTTGAGGTATAAAAGATGAAAAGGAAACCCACTTTTATAGAGGCTTTGGTGCCGCTGCTCGGCATGGTATTGCTTTTAGGCATCGGGTATGGCAAGTACGGTCTGCCCATCCAATTTTTGCTCATTGTCGCGGCTTTTATTGCATCTATTATCGCCAAACGATGCGGCTACACATGGCAGGATATGATTACGGGGATCGCAGATAAAATCCAAAGCAGTTTGCCGTCACTTCTGGTTATGGTATGTGTAGGTGCGATGATTGGCAGCTGGATGGTCAGCGGTACTATTCCGATGCTGATTTATTATGGGATCAAAATCATTGATCCGCAGTTTTTGTTTGTCACAGCCTTCTTTGTGACGGCTGTGATTTCTACATTTACAGGAACGTCCTTCGGCAGTGCCGGTACGGCAGGCGTTGCCATCATGGGGATCGCTATTGCTTTGGGTGTTCCGCTTGAAATCGCAGCTGGCGCTGTCATCAGTGGCGCCGTATTCGGGGATAAGCTGTCTCCGCTTTCGGATACGACCATGCTGGCTCCGATTGCTGCAGGCACGGATTTATACAGCCATATCAGACATATGCTTTATACCACAGGCGCAGCAACCATTACCTGCATGATCGTATTTACTGTCGTTGGTTTGAATATGGATGTTTCCACGATGACCAATCCGGAAACCGTCAATGCCATTCTTGGAAATCTGGAACAGCTGTATCACTTTAATCTTCTTCTGCTTTTGCCGCCTACCCTGATTTTCTGGGGGGCTTATACAAAGAAGCCGACGATTCCGATGCTTCTTCTGGCATCCGTGATTGCTATCCTGATGGGAATGTATTTTCAGGGATTTGGCCTCAAAACTGCATTACAGGCTTTTGTAAATGGATTCAAAGTAACAATGATCCCGGGTGCTGCGGATATCAAAGTAGTGAAGCCGATCATTACATTGCTAAATCGCGGCGGCTTAATGGGTATGATGAGTACAGTCCTTCTGGTATTCTGCGCATTCGCTTTTGCGGGGATTTTCAGCAAAGCAGGCTGCATTGAAGTGGTGCTGGAACGCATCATTGGCGCGATTCATTCTGTTGGGCAGTTGATTACAGCGACCATTGGTTCTGCACTGTTTATGAGCATCGTCACCGGCAGCTCGTATCTGGCTATTTTGATCCCAGGGGAAATGTTCCGCGATCTATACAAGAAGTTTGATCTGGATCCGAAGAATCTTTCTCGTTCTCTGGAGGATGCAGGAACCTGTGCCGTGCCGATCGTTCCTTGGTCCGTTGCCGGTACATATATGGCGACAACTCTGGGGGTCCCGACGACAAGCTATCTTCCATGGGCTGTACTGTGCTATAGCAGCATGATTTTTGCCATTATCTTTGGCTTTACGGGATTTGGTATTGCGAAGCTGAAAAAGTGAGATGTTTTTATATAAGTCCAAGCACGAAAAAGTCAGCACCGATCACGGCGCTGGCTTTTTGATTACTCTTTTTTTATCTGCCAGAGCGTTCCGCCTTTCATGGTTTTTATTGGAAAAAAGAGCTCTTTTTATGTATGCCAAGGCAGGTGCTGATGGCAAGATCGATGCCTCGATGATCAAGACAGCCATTCAGCAGCATGGCAAGCCTTTCCCTCATGACATGGCGTCAGGAAAACAACGAAATGAATAAACGTCTCGGCGAAGTGCGCGCGAGCGAAGGCAGTCAGGGCATCTGGGCTCGTATGGCGCGCGGTCAGTCTAAGTATGGACAGCAGGGCATCAAGAACCAGTATCAAAGCACCCTCTCATGGGAAGCGTCTCATGAGAGGGTGCTTTCTTGCACCGAAGCAGGCTGTTTCTCATCACCTGTCTTAAACAATGCACTGCTTGCGGCAGAGGAGCCCTTGCTATGGATAAACAAGCGTGAGATCGGATGAGGATGGCATTCGCCTTTTGGTGCAACATACTCCCGTGCAGGACAAAAACATGATATAATAATTGTCAATAAATGATAGGCAGCTATGGGCTGCCCGGTGAAGCAGGGGTGTATGTATGCATTTTCAGGATGAATTGACCATCGATATGACGCATTTTTCCGGCGAGGGCTGGGGGATCACGGAGGAGGAGATCGATGTCTGCAAGGAGCGCATCCGTGAGGCGGCGCTTTCTGTGGAGCGGCTTCGGAAGAGCGGGAAGGGGCCGGACGGCAGTCTCGTGCTTTTCCCGCATCTGCCGTATCTCCTGGAGGAAGAGATCCTGATCTCCAAAGAGGAGAGGGAGAGGCTGCTCGCGCTCTCGAAGCTGGCGAAGGAGCAGGATATCGTGGTGTCGATCGGTATCGGGGGCTCGTATCTTGGAAATCAGGTGCTTTTTGATCTGTTCTGCGGACAGTATTGGAATCTGATGACGAAGGAGGAGCGCCACGGGTATCCGCAGCTGTATTTTGCGGGGCAAAATCTGGATCCGGTGAGTCTTCTCTCGCTGGTGGACCGTATCCGGCGGAGCTCGCAGACAGCGTGGTGGAAGCACAAGGTGCTGCTGGTCGTGAATTCGAAGTCCGGGACGACTTTGGAGCCGGTCATGGCAGAGCGGGCGCTGCGTGAGATGCTGGGGAAGTTCTGCGAGGTGAGCGTCATCGCGGTGACGGACAAGGAGAAGGGGGCGCTGCGTCCTCTGGCGGAGAAGAATGGCTGGCCGTGCTTCACGGTGCCGGATGGCATCGGCGGACGTTTCAGCGTTTTCTCTCAGGTGGGGCTGGTCTTTGCGATGCTTTCGGGGATCGATATCCGGGATTTCCTTGCAGGGGCGAGGATGACGGAAGAGGCTTGCCGCAGTCTTTCGCTTTCGGAGAATCCGGCGCTGCAGCTGGCGGTCCGTAAGTATTTGGCGCGGGAAAATCATGGCGTCGATGCGGAGATCATCATGCCGTATGGGGACAGTCTCCGCTCGCTCGGCTGGTGGTATGCACAGCTCCTGGGTGAGTCTTTGGGCAAGGCGCTCACGGTCTCCGGGGAAGAGATCCACTATGGCCGTATCCCGGTCGCGGCGGTGGGGACGACGGATATGCATTCGTTGACGCAGGAGCATCAGGAGGGGAAACGGAATAAGCTCGTGCAGTTCATCTCGGTCAGGGAATCGAGGGAAGACGCGGCCATCCTCTGTGATGAGGGGGAAGAGCGCGGCCCGGTCCCGCTTTCCTACATGATGCGTGCGGCGCAGCGCTCGGATGAGGAGGCGCTGGCCCATGATGGCCGCATGAGCTGTGATCTCATCATGAGAAGGTGTACGCCTTTCCATGTGGGGGCGCTCATGTATTTTCTCTTCCTCACGATCGCCTACGAGGGGGCGCTTGCGGGCGTCAATGCCTATGACCAGCCGGGGGTGGAGAGTTATAAGAAGATCCTCCATGCGGATCTGAAAGAGTATATCGTGAAGCATAAGAAGTGACTAGGGACTGGTGGCTGGTGACTAGTGGCTAGGGACTAGGAATAAGGGAGTAGGAATAAAAAACCGCAGCGGCGATGCCGCTGCGGTCTTTGCGCGCTAAGGAAAGGCGAATTCATTGCAGAGTATAATCGGAAAGAGGACATTGGCAGCAGGCGGCTTTCTCGTAACGTCATTTCGAGCGAAGTCGAGAAATCTTCCTTACCCTGCGGTTATCCATGTCAGTGTGAAAATGAAAATCGACGTCTTTGTGTTTCGTTTCCCTGCTGTATCACGTCGGCCGTTATGGGCCTGCCAGAAAGATCCCTCGGCTGCGCTCGGGATGACGAAACGGGGAGCGGATGGTTTCTCACTCGTTTTCAGATCGTTGCCATCCATCCGCTTCCTTCGGTGTGTCCCTCTTCAAAGATTTCTCGCTCGCGCTCGAAATGATGATACGGGAGTATCACCCCTAATCCCTAATCCCTAGCCACTAGTCACCAGCTACTTCTTCAAGTACGGCACGACGGCGCTGCCGTGGGGGATGATATTGATGGCGTAGTCGGTCTTGCCTTCGCCTTCGAGCTGCTTTTGGGCGAGCTGCCAGGCTTCTTCGACGGTGGCGACGGGGATCTGGTGGGTCTTTTCGCGGAGGATGTCGAAGTTTTCCGGACGGGTGACGATGTAGACGGTGTGGGTGAGGGCGGTGTTCAGATTTTCAAAGGCGACGAAGAAGGGGATGGTGAAGCAGTCGCGCAGGCCCTTTTCCATATCGACCAGGTTCTTGTACTTGAAGCTGCCGAGGTAGGCGGCGGGTTCCATGATGTCTTCGGCTTCGATCATGGTGATGATGATGCCGCCTTTCTTGGTGGCGATCTCAGCCGTGGAGTAGCACTTGGTTCCCTGATACAGGTTCGTGTCCTTCGGATAGCCGCCGGCGGAGACGATGGTGACGTCGGCCTGCTGCTTCATCGGGACTTTCTGGAGGCGGTAGGTCTCCTTCGTGCCTTCGAGCCATGCTTCGTAGGGGTCGCCGCCGACCATGGAGGAGATGCGGCCTTCTTCATTGATGATGGAGTGTACGAGGAAGCAGGGGTGTACCATGTCGCAGGCTTCCTGCATGTCGCTGGATACGGGATTTCCTTCGATCTTTAAGAGCTTGGCGTCAGGGTTGAGGCCGCTGCCGAGGGTGGCTCCGAGGGCGTGGCAGTGGTTCTGCTGAACGGTGTCGAAGCCGGCAACGCCCGGGAGGATGAGTTTGCGGCCGCCGCCGAAGCCGGCCATGTCGTGGGTGGAGACGGCATTGATGAGGATGACCTTGTCAGCATCTACGACGCGCTTGTCGATCCAGACTTCGGTGCCGAGGGTGGTCTTTCCGAGGTAGGTCTGCTGGGATTTGTCGGTGGAGATGTGCTGGTACATGGTGATGCGGCGGGCGACTTCTTCGCCGACGCAGGTGATATTCTCTTCGTCGGTGTGGGGGCGGTGGGTGCCTTGGGCAAAGACGATATAGATGTCCTTGTCGGGGATGCCGGCGAGGTTCAGCTCATCTACGACGTAGATCAGAAATTCGGAGGCGCGGTTCCAGGCGCGGGTGATGTCGGCGACGACGAGGCAGACTTTGTCGCCGCTCTTTACGACTTCCTTCAGCGGGGCGCTGCCGATCGGGCTTCGCATGGAGGCAAGGGTCGCTTCTTTGACATCGCAGGCGGGTGTCGGGACGCCTTCCAAGACGTCAGAAATATGGTCTTCCGGCAGCATGACGGACTGCACGCCGCGGCCGAATGCGAGTTTGAATTCTTTCATGGATGAGATCCTCCTTGGTGGTATGGAAATGGGTATGTCGTCTCATTATAGCATGAATGGGGAGAGGGAATTAGAAATGAGAAATGAGAAATTAGAAATGGTGGTGGCGGCTTCGCCGCGAATATATATGGGGTGATGTTCGAAGGTGGCAGTCAAGTTACTAGTCCCCAGTCCCCAGTCCCTAGTCCCCAGTCACTAACTATCCCATCGTATGCCTAATGGGCGCGGCTTGTCAACGATTTTTCAAGATAGCAGGTTTCCCGCTTTGGGGCTCTAAACATCGACCGCTTGCCCGCGAATGACAAAGATTTCTCGCTTCGCTCGAAATGACAATGTGGGAGTCTGACGTCTCTTAGTCTTCCAGTCTTCTGGTCACCAGTCACTAGCTACCAGTCCCCAGTCACTTATTATTTCTGAATTTTCTCTTTCCAAACGATTTCCTTCCATGATATAATACGAATTACACACTTCATAGGAAGGTCCGAAGTCGGGCGAGGCAGCTAGCGCTGTTTTCGCTCGGCTTTTTTTGTAGGAGAGAAGGAATGGGCATGAAAAAATGGAGAGATCTGCCAGAGGCGCAGGGGCTGTATGACCCCAGACATGAACATGATGCTTGCGGGATCGGCTTTGTGGCGAATATCCGCGGCGAGCGCTCGTATGGTATTGTCGATGATGCATTGAAGATCCTGGAGAATCTGAAGCACAGAGGCGGCGAGGGCGCAGACCATAAGAGCGGGGATGGCGCGGGGATCCTGACGCAGATCCCGCATGATTTCTTTCATCGCGAGTGCGAGGTGCTAGGCTTTTCGCTTCCGCCGGAGGGAGAGTACGGTGTCGGCATGATCTTTGCGCACCGCTATGAGGATTTCCGCAAGGAGCAGATGAGGGTCTTCGAGGAGATCGTGAAGGAGGAAGGACAGACGGTCCTTGGCTGGCGCGAGGTGCCGATCGATGAGAGCATCATCGGTGAGGCGGCGCGCTCGATCCGTCCGCGTTTTCTGCAGGTCTTCATCGGCAAGAATCCATCGCTCCGGGATCAGATGGATTTCGAGCGCAAGCTCTACATCATCCGGCGGCTTGCGGAGAAGAAGATCATTCCGCTCTCGGAGGGCATGGGGACGGATTTCTATATCGCCAGCCTGTCCTCGCGCACGATCGTGTACAAGGGGATGCTGACGAGTGAGCAGCTGCGCCATTTCTATCTGGATCTGTCGGATCTGGACTATAAGACGGCGATGGCTATGGTGCATTCGCGTTTTTCGACGAATACATTCCCGAGCTGGGCGCGCGCTCATCCGAACCGCTACATCGTCCACAATGGGGAGATCAATACGATCAAGGGGAATATCAACTGGCTGAATGCGCGTGAGAGCAAGTCTCGCCCGTCGAACGATCCGGAGCTGGTGAAGGCTTTCCCTGTCGTCGATGACACGGGGAGCGACTCGGCGATGTTTGATAACTGCCTGGAGTACATCCACATGGCGGGGCATTCGCTGGCGCATGCGATGATGGTCATGATGCCGGAGCCGTGGGAGAAGGATCCGGCGATGGATGAGGAGAAGAAGGCGTTCTACCGGTATCACAATTTCATGATGGAGCCATGGGACGGCCCGGCGGCGATGTGCTTCTGTGATGGCGTGTCCATCGGCGGGATGCTGGATCGCAATGGTCTGCGTCCGGCGCGCTACTATGTCATGAAGGATGACCGTGTCATCCTGTCTTCGGAAGTGGGGGCGGTGCCGGTCGATCAGGAGAATGTGCTCTATAAAGGACGCCTCGAACCGGGCAAGCTCTTCCTCATCGATACGGCGCAGCAGCGCATCATCAGTGATGAGGAGATCAAGCACACGATGGCGAAGGCGCATCCCTATGCGAAGTGGTGCGAGGAGCATCTGCTCGATCTGAAGGATCTGGCGAAGGAGGAGAAGGAGCCGGAAGTGCCGGAGGATCTCCTTCTCGAGCAGAAGAATTTCGGCTATACGGTCGAGGATCTGCGCGATATCCTGACGCCGATGGCGGAGAACGGCAAGGAGCCGATCGGTGCTATGGGGATGGACTCGCCGCTCGCTGTCCTGTCGGAAGCGCCGCAGCTGCTCTACGACTATTTCCAGCAGAATTTCGCACAGGTCACGAATCCGCCGATCGACGGTGTCCGTGAAAGGATCGTGACCTCGTCCTCGGTCGTGATCGGCAACATGGCCAATATCATGGATCCGGATGAGAAGGGGACGGCGGCGCTCTTCATCGACCGTCCGCTCATCACGAATGAGGAAATGGAAGTCATCAAGCATCTCAAAAGCAGCCAGCTGAAGCCGGTCGTGCTTTCGCTGCTCTATCCGGCAGCCGGCGGCGGTCGTGCGATGGAGAAGGCGCTCCATGAGCTTTTCGCAGCCGCGCTTGCTGCGGTGAGGGATGGGAAGAATATCCTGATCCTCTCTGACCGCGGTGTCGATAAGGATCACATGGCGATCCCGGCGCTTCTCGCTTCGGCGGGGCTGCACAATGATCTCATCCGTGAGAAGGTGCGTCCGGATGTCGGTATCATTCTGGAGTCGGGCGAGCCGCGTGAGATCCATCATTTCGCCGCGCTGATCGGGTTCGGCGTGACGGCGATCAATCCGTATCTGGCACTGGAGACGGTGAAGGATCTCGCGGACAAGAACCGCCTGCACGGCAAGAGCGCGAAGGAAGCGCTCGCAAACTACCTCACGGCAGCGGTGAACGGCATCCTGGGCGTCATGAGCAAGATGGGGATCTCCACCGTCAAGAGCTACCACGGCGCGCAGATCTTCGAGGCTGTCGGCATCGGCAAGGAGGTGGCGGAGAAATATTTCGGCGGCATCACCTCTCCGATCGGAGGCATCGGCTTGAAGGAGATCGCCAAGGAAGCTGAGATGCGCCACGAGGCGGCGTACGAGGGGGCCAAGGGACTCTCCTCCGGCGATGTCTATATGTATCATAGAAATGGCGACGAACCGCACATCCTGACTCCGGAGGCTATCCGCCTTCTGCAGCGGGCATGCCGCACGGGAAGCTATGAGGTCTACAAGGAATTTGCAAAGGTGGTCAATGAGCCGCTCATCCGTCTTCGTGACCTTCTGGAATTCAATTACCCTGCCGGATGCAGCATCCCGATCGAAGAGGTCGAGAGCGTGGACTCCATCGTGCATCATTTCCGTACCGGCGCGATGAGCTATGGCGCACTCAGCAAGGAAGCCCATGAGTGCATCGCGAAAGCCATGAATGTTCTCGGCAGCCGCAGCAACACCGGTGAAGGCGGCGAGGACACCGAGCGCTTCGCGCTGCTCCCTGACGGCTCTTCGGTCAATGACGAGATCAAGCAGGTATCGACAGCACGATTCGGCGTCACGGGGAATTACCTCGTCCACGGCAAAGAGATCCAGATCAAGTGCGCGCAGGGAGCCAAGCCCGGCGAAGGCGGACATCTTCCGGGCAGCAAGGTCGATCCGGCCATCGGCAAGACACGCCACTCCACCCCGGGCGTAGCCCTGATCTCGCCGCCGCCGCATCATGATGTCTACTCCATCGAAGACCTGGCAGAGCTTGTCTTCGACCTGAAGAATGCCAACCACAAGGCGGAGATCAATGTCAAGCTCACCGCCGGTGCTGGTGTCGGTACCATTGCGGCCGGTGTCGTCAAGGCGAAAGCCGACGGTGTCACCATCAGCGGCTGCGACGGCGGCACGGGGGCATCGCCCAGGACCAGCATGCGCCATGCGGGACTTCCATGGGAGCTTGGACTTTCCGAAGCGCAGCAGGTTCTCCTCCTGAATCAGCTCCGCGACCGCGTGAAGCTCGAAACGGACGGCAAGCTCCTGACCGGCCGGGATGCGGCCATCGCCTGCCTCTTGGGTGCAGAACTCTTCAGCTTCTGCACCGGGCCGCTCATCGCGATCGGCTGCCAGATGTTCCGCGTCTGCAACAAAAATACCTGCCCCTTCGGTATCTGCACGCAGGATGAGAAGCTCAGGAAACGCTTCGCCGGCAAGCCCGAGTATGTGATGAACTACATGCGCTTCGTCGCAGAAGACCTGCGTGAGATCATGGCACACCTCGGCTTCCACAAGCTCGAAGACATGGTGGGCAGAAGCGACCGCCTGAAGCAGAAGAGCTTCACTGGGAACAAAAAGGCAGATACCCTCTCTCTCGATGCCCTGCTCTTCCGTCCGTATACAGACATCACCGTCGGTCACCATTTCATGAAGGCGCAGGATCATGAGATCGAAAAGACCCTCGATATGGCCAAGCTCGTCCGCATGTGCAAGCCGGCTCTCGACGAGCAGAAGCGCGTCATCGCAAAGCTCTTCATCAAGAACACCGACCGCGTCACCGGCACCATCCTTGGCAGCGAGATCTCCCGCCGCTACGGCGATGAAGGACTGCCCGAAGACACCATATCCCTCTCCTTCGTCGGCTCTGCGGGACAGAGCTTTGGCGCCTTCATCCCCAAGGGCCTGACGCTCACCCTGGAAGGCGATGCGAATGACTACGTCGGCAAGGGCCTTTCCGGCGGCAAGATCATCATTTATCCGCCGAGAGAAGCCACCTTCCGTGCAGAAGACAATGTCATCATCGGAAACGTCGCCTTCTTCGGCGCGACAAGCGGGGAAGCCTTCGTCTCCGGCAAAGCCGGGGAACGCTTCTGCGTCAGAAACAGCGGTGCGACCGTCGTCGTCGAAGGCATCGGCAACCACGGCTGCGAATATATGACCGGCGGCAAGGTCATCATCCTGGGCGAGACGGGCAAAAACTTCGCAGCCGGTATGTCCGGCGGCGTCGCTTATGTGCTCGACCTCGATGAACGCTTGTGCAATCAAGAGCTGATCCATTTGGAACCGCTCACGGACAAAGAGGAAATCGCAAGCGTCAAGAAGCTGATCGACGCCCACTACCTCTCGACCAGAAGCCGCAAGGCGGAATCCATCCTTGCACGCTGGGATGTCTACTACTCCCGCTTCACCAAGGTCATCCCGAAGGAATACGAGGCCATGGAAGAAGCGATCAGGACAGGCATGGCCGAAGGCCTCACACGCGAAGAAGCCATCAGAAAAGCGTATGATAAGAAGTTTGGAAAATAGTGACTAGTGACTAGTGACTGGTGACTAGTAGCTAGGGACTAGTAGCTAGGGATTAGTGGCTGGGGATTAGGCGCCTCGAGTGAGTAGGGGACAGCAGACTCCTGTGTCGTCATTTCGAGTGAGAGCGAGACATCTTTGTCATTCGCGGTGAAACGGAGGGCGCCAGAAACCATAAACGGGAAACCTGTTATCCACCTGTCTTCGGGCAGCGCCCTTTATAAAAATCGACGCGAAGCGTCGCTCCGCCTAAGCCTTCCCCTTGAGGGGAAGGCTGACGATACGGAGATCCAATTTTTCCGTGATCCCCATTGCACCTCGTTCTCTCATAATCAAAAGGCGATGCCCATTAACGGGCATCGCCTTTTTGATTGCCAAGCATACCCCGGCTGTATTATACTTGAGGATGGATACATAGCGATGATACAAAAAGAGAAATGGTGACGGCAGCTTCGCCGTCCATAGAAGAAGGGCGATGCCCGATCCCATTTTTTGTGACGGGCGATCGACCTTTCATCGTTCGCCCATCTGAATTACGGAAGAAAGGAGGGATACCATGGGACTATCGATCAAAGACATCCTGCTCTTGGACTACTTCGATGGCAAGCCGGCGCACCACAAGGTGCCACCCTATAAAGAGAGCATCTACGGGCGTGATGCGAATGACCGCATCGGCGAGCTCTTTGATGACGGCTGGATCCGCATGAGCCGTCCGCAGGAGACGCTCACCATGCTGCCGGACAAAGCGCTCTCTGATTTCCTCAAACGATACGATCTCTCCGGTGAAGGCACACACGCCGAGCTCGTGGGTCGTGTCATCGCCAAAGTGCCGGAGAAGGACTATGCTCATGGCGTCCCGAAGATCTACGTCCTTACCAAGGAAGGGCAGGCGGAGGTCGGACACCACATGGCCTACGTATTGAACGTCCGTGAGAACTACGGTCTGACCGAGGGTGAGATCGGTGAGTCGCAGACCGCTCTCTCCGCCCGCGGCGAGTCCTACACCGCCCGCGGCATCCTTTACCGCGCTTTTCAGCAGAAGATATCCCTCTACACCATGGCAGGGGAATGGTCGAAGCTGCGCAACATGTACTATACCGTGGCGAATTTCTACATCCGCATCAAGCACAATGACTACGCACTGCCCTACCTGTACCTCGTCTTCTTCATGGATATGTCCGGTATGGGCAATAAGAACAACCTCGTGCCCTACGAGAACCTTTTCCCGACGCAGAAGGGCATGATCCTGCTCATGGATGAGATCAGGAAAGGTCTGCACATGACGATGGACGATGTGAAAGGCTCCTTCCTCTCCTCCATCGCCCGCATGGCGCCATCGCTGCCCTTCTCCTACTTCTCCCCGCAGGTCATGGCCTCCATGCTGCTCGAACGTCTCCGCGGCATTGATTTCAACGGCACGAAGTACATCTGCGACAGAAATGTCCCGGATCCTTCCTCGGGGGCGTACCACTATGTCCCCTACGGCCGGAGCGAAGCCCGCCCCGCCGCCCGCACCCGTCATATCGTGAAGCCGAAAATCATGGCGCCTCCGGTCCTGCGGATGCCCACCTTCACTGCGCCCGCCCCCTTTTGCCCGAGCGAGGCCGGAAAGCCCAAGGAGGCTCCCGCGCAGGAGATCGAGAAACCGGCTCCGCCCAAAGAAGAAAAAAAGGAGAAAGGGATTCTCGCAAAGATCAAAAAGCTGTTTTGACTGGTGGCTGGTGACTAGTGACTGGGGACTAGGGACTAGGAGACGTTAGGCTCTCCCGTATCATCATTTCGAGCGAAGCCCTCGAATCTTTTTCGTTCGCGGTCAGGCGGACCATGTTTGTAAACGCCAAACGGGAAACCTGTTATCCACAAAATCTTCGGGCATCGCCCCATATATACTCGCGGCGCTTCATTTTTTATGCGCCGCACCACCAT
>ERZ1035032.1303-NODE-1303-length-15944-cov-21.730317_pt1 | contig 15944 bp, 10 predicted proteins | sample MGYA00520693_ERZ1035032 | MGnify/ENA primary metagenome ERZ1035032 (study PRJEB33766, sample SAMN09781740) | gut metagenome | biome: gut microbiome | host: Homo sapiens | place: Madagascar | study: EMG produced TPA metagenomics assembly of the PRJNA485056 data... | reverse complement strand
ACTTTATTTTCTTTTTATATTTATTCTGGCTGCCACTCCTGCTCCCGGAACAGATTATCCACGATCACACGGTACTCTGCCACCCGCTGTGTCTTTTTGATCTGCTTTACATATTTTTCCGGTTCCGTGAAGTATTTCGCAAAATAAAACCATAGTTCTTTCATCCGGAACAGTGTATTGCGCTCCCCTGACATTACATCCAGATAACCTTTCAGTACATCATCATGAAACGCATGAAACTGATCTTTTGTAATCGGCGCATGTCCCATCAGCTCTCCAACCAGTCCCGGATTCTTTAAAATTCCACGCCCAAGCATCATATGCTCTGTGTGCTGCGCAGTACTTCCACTGCCATGTTCCCTGTCTTTTCCTTCCATCTTCTGTATCCAGGCTTTATAATCATCCACCGAACAGATATCACCGTTGTAACACAAGGTGTGTCTGCTGTTTTCCACTGCATATAAAAATGCATCCATGTCCGGCGTATTATTATAAAAGTCTTTCTGTACCCTCGGATGAATAATAAGCTCCTCCATCGGATATTTTTCATAAATGGAAAGAATACGTTCCCACTCCCCGGCATCATTTATGCCAATGCGGGTTTTTACCGATATCCTAAGCGGACAGTCTGCAAAAATTTCTTCCAGAAAATGATCCAATTCTTCCGGCACTGCAAGAAAACCTGCTCCACGGTGCTTTGTGACAACCGTACCGGATGGACATCCGAGATTTAAATTAACACTCTCATATCCATAGTTCCCCAGTTCTTTTACAATCGCAAGAAAATCTTCTGCACGGTTTGTCAGGATCTGCGGAACCACATGCATCCCTTTGTTATGCTCCGGCAGAATGTCCTTGATCTCTTTGTAGTTCATCTTTTTATTGTTGATAAACGGTGTAAAATAAGTATCAATATCTCCAAAGTGCTTCTGATATGCATTACGGAACACAAAACCTGTGAGTCCTTCCATCGGTGCTAAATAAAATTTCATTTCTGCCATCCTACAATGCTTCCCACTGTGCATACAGTTTTACCTTTGCGCCGTCCGTGAGTGAAAGATTCGATACAGATGCCTCATCTCCATAAAAAGTCTCACTGCCATCCGGTCTGGTACTCCATCCGATAAACTGATATCCATTTTTCTGGAATGTATTTGCAGGCAGTTTATAAGTCGTATTGTATTTGCAGGAACTGATCGATCTCATCGTTCCGGCGGTTGCACCATTTCCATCAAATACAATGTCATAAGTATTGATCTTCCATTTTGCATACAGCTTGTAATTTTTGCGGGTTCCTTTCGTAATCTTTGTGATCCTGTTTTTATAAGCAGAATCCGTATACCATCCTTGAAACGTATACCCCTCTTTTGTGGCTGCTGCCAGCTTAAAAGTAGGTGTATCATAATAATAGCTGGTCGGATTGCCGGAAGGAACAGTACCACCACCTGATACATATTTTATGGAGTATGCTTTCTTACTCCACTGTGCATACAAAGTGATCGTTTTGCCGTTTTTAGCTGTGATATTGCGGATATCCTCTCCGTCCTCATAAAAATCACCTTTACCGTTTTTCTTTGTATTCCAGCCTTCAAACACATAGCCTGTACGCTTATATTTATTTTTTGCCAGTGTGTATGTACTGCCATATTTACAGACAGTCACATTTTTCATGGATCCACCGGTTGCACCATTGCCATTGTATTTGATCTTATATTTGTTAATCTGCCATTTTGCATAGAATGTAAGATTTCCAATGGTACCTTTTTTCACCTGTGTCACACGTCTGGTGCATTTTTTGTCTTTATACCAGCCTTTGAATGTATAACCGTATCTGACCGGTGTTTTTAATTTGAATGTCTTAGTATCTACATTGTATTTCTTTACTGTTCCGTCAGCAAGTTCTCCGCCGTTTGCCTTGTAAGTAATCTTGTAAGTATCTCTTGACCACTGTGCATACAGATCAACGACCGCACCATTCTTTGAAGAAAGATTCTCTATTTCTTCCCTGTTGCCGTATTTTCTGCCGCTTCCATCTGCTTTTGTGCTCCATCGGACAAATTTATATCCCTTACGCTTGAATTTATTGCTGTTAAGCGTATAGTCCATATCATACTCAAGATTTTTCATTTCTTTTACACTGCCACTGGTTGCCTTGTTTCCATGAAAACGGATCGTATATTTATTTGCTTTCCATTTTGCATACAATGTAAGATTGCCTTTTGAACCTTTCGGGATCGTTGTGATCTGGTTCTTAAAGCTGCTCTCCTTATACCATCCCTCAAAAGTATAACCTTTTTTGGTCGGCTTCTTCAAAGTAATCGTCTCAGTTGTAACCTTATACGACGATGGATTTGCACTGTTATTTTCTCCATCATACAGTACATATTTAATTGTATATTTTTTATTTACCGGATTGTCCGGGTTATCGGGATCATCCGGGTCATCCGGACTGTCGCTGCTATATTTCGCCCAATAGACATCTCTCGCACGTTTTGCACGTCCTTCAAAATATACACTGGCACAGCGCTCAAAATAACGTGCCCAGTTATATCCTGCCGTATAGGCTCCGTCTGCAGTGTTTTCCACATTTTTAATTTTGGAAAATGCACTGCTTTCCGAATGCTCCAGCTCATATTTTAAAAACTTAAGCTGACCATCGATAGAAGTATAATCATAACCATTACTGCTGCAGTAATTCTTAAGATCATCAAATCTTGATGCATTCCACTGGCAGATACCATAACTGATCTTGCCATTGGTATCGATGACACTTGCGGTCGGATTAAAAGATGATTCACTCTCAATATTCGAAAGCACGCCACAGGCTGCTGCCGTATTTAATTTCAGCTTCTTTTTTGCAAAATTATATACTTTTTTCTCGTTTGACTTTTTCTCACTCTGCGAAATACCAGCACCTTTGTATAAGCCTGTACCAGAAATGATCACATTGATATACGGTATTTTCCTTTTCAGTCCTGCTCCAAGGGAATATTGCTCTGTATCCCATCCCGGATCAAATTCATAGACAAAATAATTTGTATTATCATAATCTCCGACACAGTGCCAGGTTACCGGAATGCTTGTGGCATCCTTTCCGCCATCCAGATACACATCAATGCTCTGTGGCATTTTAGCCAGCAGACGTTCCAGGCTGATCTTGCCCGTCATCCGGATTTCTTTCGGATTGTCCGCCAGGTCTGCAAAACCTGTGATTTTTCTTTTCTCTGCCATGCTTTCCTGTGTCTTTGTTTCTGCTGCATACACAGACATATCTGTTGCAGCCGTACCGACAGCAAGCAGGAGCGCCATCGCCCCTGCTGCCAGTCTTGTCATGATTTTCTTTGCATAACTTTTCATAGCTGTCCTCATTCCTGCGGATTAACAGTATCCTAAGATTTTTATTAATAGGTCTTATACCGGATACTGATATTTACCTTGCCGTTTACACCATTTACCGTACCCTGATTTGTATATCTCCACATTGCAACATTTCCTTTGCCCTGATAGCCGCTTCCAAGGCTTTCTGCACGGTAATTGATGATCCACAGATCTGTTCCTGTAAGTTTGCTGGTATCCACATACTTGCCAGGATACTGCTGTAAAAGTTTCTGGTTGATTCCAAGTGCAAACTTATACTGTTTACCGCCATCAATGATCTCCGTCTTAAATGCATTGATAAAATCAATTCTCTGCGTTGCTGTTACATTGTTGTATAACAGTGACATATCATCCAGTACATACACAACCGGATAATCAAGCTTCTGTGCATTCAGGATATTTAATACTTTATCGCCCTCACTCTTTGCCTGAGCTGCATTCTGCGCCACGGAATAGCAGTATACACCAACTTTAAGACCTGCTGCTTTTGCATTATTATAATTCGTCTGGAACTTTGCATCTGCTGTTGTTCCTTTGGAAATACGGAGCATTACACATTCATATCCAGATGCCTTAATGGCATTAAAATCTACCGTACCGTTATCACTGGAGATATCGATGATCTTGTTTTCCGTATCAAGTTTATCTTTGACTGTTACTGTGATCTCTTTTGTGATTCCGTTTGCGGACGCCTTTACAGTCGTTGTTCCTGCCTTTAAACCATAAATTGTTCCGTCAGAAGAAACAACTGCAATCGTGGAGTTAGATGAAGTCCAGTATACCACACCGTATGGTTTTGCTGTTGCCGTTACTTTCACACTCGTTCCTGTCTTGATCAGCACACTCGTTGTGCTCACCTCAAGTGCTGATGAAATAACACTTACACAATCCGTTGTCGCACTGACATATGCTCCACGAACCGCATATATCTTATAGTAATAAGTTTTTCCTGTTACAGCGGTATAATCAACAAAAGAGTTTGTCGTACAAAGTTCAGTAGCAATCTTGTATGTTCCATTCTCAGAAGTACTTCTAAGTACCGTATAGGTTTCTGCACCATCTACCGCATTCCATGTCAGTTTGATCTGGTTTTCTGCAATTGAGGCTGCATACAGTCCCGTCGGTTTTGTAAGTACCGGTGTTGCCTGTTTTACGGCAGAGTAATTGCCATATAGCTTCTTTCCATTTTTATTCACATAAGCTCTTACTTTATAATAATAGGTCTTTCCTGTCTCTAACTTACTGTTCTTATAAGAAAGCGTATTAACGGAAGAACAGGTTTTGACTGATTTATATTTTCCATCTTTCTCTGTTGCACGATATACACGATATCCATCACACCCTTCTACTTTCTTCCAGGAGACCGTAATGGTGTTATAATTTGCCGCAACTACCTGAATGGATGGTTTTCCCGGAAGCACCTGCATGGACGCCGGCTCTGAATAATCACTGTAGATTTTCTTTCCACCGGACGTACAGAAAGTACGAACTTTATAATAATAGGTATTACCGGTTACAAGTCCCTTATCCACATACGAAGTTGTTGTTCCCTTATTGATGGTTTTGATCTTTCTGTATTTTCCATTTTCGGAAGTACTGCGGTAAATTGCATATCCCTTTACATAGCTGTTTTTGGATGCTTTTACCTTTTTCCATGTAACTTTCAGGCTTTCATTTCCTGCTGATTTAATTTTTACAGTTGTGACACTCGGTGAAGCTGTAATTCCTTTTGCAGGCGAATAAGAGGAGCGAAGCACTTTGCCACCTGCAATATTTTTATAGGTCACTACTTTATAATAATATTTTTTACCGATCTTGACAGTCTTGTCTGTATAAGATCCGGTCATAGCTCCGCTCTTTCTTTTTACGGTTCCGATCTGCTTATAGCTTCCTTTTTTGGAAGTTGAACGATAAACAAGGTATCCGTCCTCGTCCCCGGCAGAAGTCACATTCCATGTCAATACAACGCTGTTATATTTGCCGGCTTTGATCGTATCGATCGTTACCGGAAGAAGTTTTGGTGTTGCGGTAAGCTCATTTGAAGTTCCACCATATGCTCTTTTTCCATTTTTATCTTTTGCAAAAGAGACTACTTTAAACGTGTACTTCTGACCAGGTGTAAGTCCTGTCACCGTATAGGAAGTGCTCTTTGTACTGCACCGTTTCAGCAGCTGGTCAGCACCGTTTACGATCTGATATACAGCATATCCGCCACCGGTCGATGGCATGTTAACTTTATTCCAGGTCAGTTTGACCGCTGTTGCACCTGCTGCTTCTGATTTTAATGTTACTGCTTCCGGTGCTGCTTTGATCGTCTGTACATCAGAATATTTTCCTGCTACATCCTTATCTCCAACCGTACGGAATGCACAGACTTTGTAGTAATATTTTTTTCCTACGGATAATTTTTTATCGGTATAAGTAAGTGTTGTCTTATCATTGACAGTCTTAACTTTTCTGTATCCGCTGTCCTTTTTGGTAGAACGATATATTTTATAACCATGTGCACCACTGATCTGGTTCCATGTGATCGTCACACTGTTGTAAGACGCATTTTTGAGTGCGATCTGTGGTGCCTCTAAAGCAGGGGTTGCTGTCGATTCATTGGAATAATCTCCATATACCTGACTTCCATTAACCGTTTTATATGCTCTTACTTTGTATGTATAAGCTGTACCTGCTGTAACCTTTGTATCACTGTATCCTGTCTTTTCGCCTGCTACAGTTGCGATCTTTTTGTAGGAAGATGATGACGTTTTTCTGTAAACTTCATAACCTGTCACCCCATCCACTGCACTCCATGTCAGATTTACTTCTTTATAACCTGCTGATTCTGCAGTCAGTTTTGTTGCTGACGGAAGCGGTTTTCCGGAAAGGATACCGGATGCATCGCCATAAACCTTTTTACCATTGACCACACAATATGGCTGTACTTTATAATAATAAGTGTTTCCGGCTGTCAGTGCTGTATCCACATAACTTACTGCTCCATTCGTGATATCCATGATCTGCGTATCCACTTTTGACTTATCTGTGGAACGATATACGATATATCCGGTTGCACCATCCACTTTTTCCCATTTCAGTGTCAGGCTGCTGTAGCCTTCCGCTGTAACCGATGTCAATGCAGCTTTTCCAAGCTGTGGTGCTGCTTTTATGGTTGCATATGTATCCGTATTGGCATAATCCTGTTGTCCGTTGTTTGTGTATTTCGTATATGCGTATACATGATAAATATAAATGATCCCCGTCTGTACTCCCGTATCTTTATATGATACTGCATCCACGCCATCCACATGTGCGATCGTCTGCTCTGTATCTGCACCTTCCACTTTTCGTGTGATGGTATAACCATCTGCATCTGCTGCCTTTGCCCAGTTCAGACTTACCGTATTATAAGTTGTCTCAGCGGTGCAGTTTGCAGGTGCCTTTTCCGGTTTTACAACAACATAATATGTATCCTTGTCACTTGGATTGTCCTTTACCTGCAGTGTGAGGATTGCGACACCTGCTGTAAGCGTCTTTACCTGTCCTGTAAGCTTTCCATTTACCATCGATGTGGTAAGTGCCGCCACACTGTTGTCATCGATCAGCCACTCGACCTCCGGCTCGTTATCTCCTGTTGTCTCAAACGAATATCCCGGAAGTGCAACCGTCTCTCCGGCACTGACAACTGCATATCTGTCTTTTTTACTGATAATAACTCCGCTTGCCGCTGCTTCTTTGATCTCTGTTTCCTCGGTAGCTTCTGTCTCTTCAGCCGTCTCAGTTGCTTCCGTAACTTCGGTCGTCTCTGTCGCTTCAGTTGTCTCCGTAGCCTCGGTTACCTCTGTCGCTTCGGTTGTCTCCGTTACTTCGGTTGTCTCCTCAGTTTCAGTTGCTTCCGTAACCTCGGTCTGTCCTGTTACCTCAGATGGATTCTCCTGTTCACCATTTTCTTTTGTCTGCTCTGACTGCTCATCTGCTAAAACTCCGGTCTCATTTTCTGTATCCTCTGCCTGCTCTACTACCTGTCCGTTTGCAGCTTCTGCCGCAAATGTCATGGTATCGGAACAGATGATCATAGCACCCGCCAATGTGATGCACAGACCGCGCTTTAACCATTCCAGTTTCTTTTTTATCATAACATTTTGCCTCCCATCCTCTTATTTTTCCTCTTTTGGGGCAGTTCTTCACATAAACTGCCATCATTGGTATTGTAGCACAATTTTCCTTTTGAATATAGTTTATAAAGGATTTTAAGCAAATATTAAGATTTTTTAAGCGTAATACTGCGCCTGCGTCCGGTAAAGCTCTGCGTAGATTCCATTTCCTGCCAAAAGTGTATCATGCGTTCCAATCTCAGCGATACCTCCGGCATCTAACACAACGATCCGGTCACAAAATTTACAGCTGCTCATGCGATGGGAAATATAAATAGCAGTCTTATTTTTTACCATCTCATTAAAATTCTCATAAATCTGTGCCTCAGCGATCGGATCTAAAGCGGCAGTCGGCTCATCTAAGATCACAAACGGCGCGTCTTTATAAAGTGCACGTGCAATGGCAAGCCGCTGTGCTTCACCGCCGGAAATATCGACTCCTGCACCATTGTTATTGTAAAGCTGCGTCTTTAAACCGCCTTTCATTGCTCTCACACGTCCGGAGAGTTCGACCTGATCTAACACTTCCCATGCTCTCTCTTCATCCACCTTGCTGCTTGCAGCGATATTTTCGCCGACCGGCAGGGAAAACATCGCAAAATCCTGAAAGACAACCGAAAATGCCCTTGTGTATTCCGCATAATTGTATTTCCAGATATCAATTCCGTTTAAGGTGATCGTGCCCTCCGTCGGCTCATAAAGGCGGCAGAGCAGTTTGACTAACGTCGTTTTCCCGGCACCGTTTTTTCCGACCAGTGCCATTTTCTCACCAATATTAAATTTTAAGCTGACATGATTTAACACCTTTGTCTCACAGTCCGGGTAGGCAAAACTTACATCATGAAATTCAAATTCATATTGTCCGTCATCCCGCTTTTCGATCGGCAGTGTACCATCGTAATCCATTGCCGGACTTTGTATAAATTCATCAAAAACACTTAAATATTCCGCTGAAAATTGAAAAGAAATGACCTGTGACCCAAATTCCGTGATACAGTTAACGGTCTGTGAAATGACACCCGCATATAAAATAACATTTCCGATATCGATCATCCCGTTTAATGCTTTCATGCCTACCAGCAGATAGGCGACTCCTGCTGCGAACTGATTGATACCTTCGATCGAACCTATGAATTTCCCATTTAATTTTCCCATCTGTAAATAAATGTTAAATCCTTCCATCTTCTGCCGGTATTTTCCCAGAAAAAGTCCTGACAGACCATAAAGTCTGATATCTTTGCTGTTTTTTTCATCTGTCATGATTCCGCCTAAATAACTGCCTAATGCGTTATTATGGTCATTTGCATGTATAAATTCATACTGTTTTGCAGTAAGCAGTTTTCCAAGATACAGATTACATGCTACGATAACTGCATATAAGACAATCAAAAGCAGCGTTGATCCATAGGAAACAAAAAATGTTTTTTCCTGTCCGCCATCGATTTTCAGTATCAGCAACAGGAAAAATACGACCGAATAACACATGGAAAAAAACTGTACAAAGATCTGATAACAGGTGTCTATCTGCTCTTTAATATCCCCACTTCCCCCTGCCGTAAGTTTTGCACGCCTTAAAGAATCTATCGTCTCCTGTTTTTCAAATTTTTCATACTGCAGTTCAAATGCTTTGTCTGCCATCTGCTGCCTTACGATCTGCTGGCAGCTTTCTCCGAGTACTTCTATCCGTTTCTGGCAGAACCGGTTCACCAGCTCACATACAAACTGTGACAGTAAAAATACCGCCACACTTTTCACACATGCCTCATAATCTCCTTCAATCGCATGGTTTAAAATCTGTGCCGAAAAATAAAATACCAGAAACGGAACGGACGCTTTCATAAATCCGCCTGCCGCCATGACAACAGCCACATCTTTTTTCCCTTTACTGATCATCTTTATAAAACTTGTAAATTCATGCCATATCTTCTTCATGTGACTGTGCCCCTTCCTCTTTGTAATATTTGCTCTGCACCAGGAACATTTCGGCGTACCCGCCACCCTTGTTCATCAATTCCTCATGGGTTCCTTCCTCCGTGATCTTTCCGTTTTCCAGAAACAGGATATGGTCACAGAACCGCGTCGACGCCAGACGGTGGGAAATAAAAAGCGCCGTTTTTCCCATCAGCATTTCATTGTATTTTTCATACATCTCATTTTCTGCGATCGCATCCAACGCTGCGGTCGGCTCATCCAGTAGTAAAAGTGCACATCCTTTGTAGAGTGCACGCGCAAGCATCAGCTTCTGTGTCTCCCCGCCGGAAAGATGGATTCCATCTTCACTTACCTCTTTTCCGATAAATGTTTCCTCTTTCTGCGGCAGTTTCTGAATCTTCTCCCACAATCCGGCATCCTTTAATGCCTCCCTGCATTTTTCCTCATCATAGTCCTCTCCCACACTGCATGAAACGTTGTCCGCAATGGAAAACGAATAGATAAATGCGTCCTGAAAGACTGCTGCAAGTGACCGGTACCACGCATCAAGATCCATCGTGGCAAGATCCGTTCCGTTGATGTAAATATGTCCCTCATCCGGCATATAAAAACCGCATAACAGTTTGACAATCGTTGATTTTCCGGCGCCGTTAATGCCGACCAATGCCATCTTTCCGCCTTTTTTCATATGAAAACTCACATCATCTAATATCTTATGATCAGTTCCCGGATAAGAAAAACTGACATGTGAAAATTCAACCTCTACTGCCGCCAGCTCATCCTCTAACCGGACTCCCTCACCATGGTGATATATATTCTCCAGCTCTGTAAATTCCTGCATCTGTCCAACCGGTTTTAAACAGGCTGATATCTGGCTGATCTTCATGGTCAGTTCCGAAAAATAAGTGGAAAACCCACTGACAATTCCGATATAAAGCACAAAACGTGCCACGGACATTCCCTGCATCAGCTGCCCGATCAGATAACCGTAACAGATCACATCCCTGCCAAGCTGCAGCAGCAGTCCAAACAGATCATCCGCAAAATAACAGGCTTTTTCTTTTGCAATCAATGTCTGGTATTTCTTGTTTGCAGCCCGGTAATGACCACTCAGCCATTCTTTCATCTGGTAAAGCCTTACATCTTTTCCGTTTTCCACGGTATATGCCTGACGGTCGATATAATCCTGTGTTACCGTAAGTTCTGCCTTTGCATCACGGTGCTTTAATTCATAATTATTTGCCAGTTTATAACTTAAGATCTGGATCAGTGAAATTGTGACTAAAAGCACAACCAGCCATGCCGACACGCCGGAGATTAAGGATGCATACAGGATCAATGCACCGGCTTCCTTTAAGAGCTCGACATCACAATGTAAGACGCCCTCGACACCTCTATAATTTCCGCTGACTGCCTCTCCTGCTTTCTTTAAAAGCTGCTGGACTTTTTCATCCTCACACTGTACATAATCAAGTGACATAAATTTCTGATAGCAGCGTTCGGTCATTCTGCCGCAGCGGAATTTAACGTACTGGAACTGATTTCTCCGCTTCAGATATCCGATGATCATACACCAGATACTGTATCCGACAAAAAATGTCACAAGTTTCGCCATTGCTGTGGGCAGAGCTGCTGCGGTGATCATACCTTTTGTGTACTGCTCTAAGAATGCTACGATCATGGATGGAATCAAAATTGTGCCAAAGCCTTTGCCAATCTCAGCAATGATCTCTGCAAGGGCAAAAAAGATAGTGGACCTGTTGTAGTGCCATAGTTCGCTGAGGATGTAATGCTGGCTTGCTAAGGCGGTGTATTTTTTCGGTTGGTTCATGATGTTATGGCTCCTCTCGTTTGGGGTGGTGGTAATGGCTCGATCATTTTGAAACTCTGATGCAGGTTGTGGATGTCGTGAGAGGCAGACCAATTTAACGAAGGCACGCTTGCGCTGCGTGTCGCTCGTAGCGGATACTAAGCGACCAGAATACGGTCGCTAAGTACCGACGGCTCCCCAGCACCTTCTTATAAATTGGTCTGTCTCTCACAACAACTCTGTGTTCTGGATGAGTTTCATAATGATCTATCTCCACCGTTTTCCCTGATACTTTCGTGATTTTGGTACATCTGTACGTTATGTCACTTCTTTGTTTACACTCTATCATTATTTTTCACTTTAACACAAAAAGTGCACGGAAGGTTATCTTCCGTGCACCAACGGTATCGTCCATATTCAAACACATTTTCTCCCAATTTTTTTCAGAAACTTTTACAATGGCAGCATGATCTCCGTCACAAACACTCCCGGCTCATTCTGCCGGTTAATATAGCCGCCATATTTTTCAACCACAAGATTGATCCTCTTTAGTCCATGCCCGTGATTTCCCCGCTTTTTGCTGATATACTCGGAATCCATTTTCCGCACTGTCTCATTTGTTGCATTTGACACCGAAATATATAGCTGTTTTTTGAGTACTCCGATATAAAGTCTTATAAACGGTCTTTCTGTGGTCAGTTTTTCACAGGACTCCACTGCATTATCAAGCAGATTCCCAATCAGGGCACACAGGTCGATATCACTGACGGCTAATGTTGCCGGACATTTTGCCTGATAATCGATATCAATTCCATTTTTCTGTGCCAGGGATATTTTGGAATTTAAAATGGCATCCAGATTGACATTTCCCGTCTCGATCAACTGATTGACATGATCCAGGTCCTGCTCTAACAGACCTAAATATTCCTCTAATCTGTCATATTGTTCCATCTTCACATACGCTTTCATCGCCTGTAAATGATTGTGGTAATCGTGACGCCAGCCACGCATGGTAAGATAGATATTCTGTACCTCCTGCACCTGTTTTTCGAGCAGGACATTCTGGTACTCCATATTCTTTTCTTCCAGATATTTTGTAATCAGGGGTATCCTCATTTTGTTCCTCATTCCTGCTGTTTACAGCAAACTTCTTCTCCGAGGGGTGCACATCCCGCCTGAAAGGCTTTTTCATTCATAGGACGTAATTTCCTATGAATAAAAAACTTATTTTTCACACATATCCCCATGTTCCATATAATACCGGATAAACGCTTCATTTACACTCTTATATGCATTCCTGCTCACCGGCACACTACTGCCGTCCGAAAGGATGCACTCTGTGCGCTGCACGCGCTCCACCGCCGCAAGGCTGACAATAAAGCTCCTGTGCGTGCTGACAAATTTTTCTGCCTGTTCCGGCTGATTTTCCATCAATTCTCCTGCTATTTCAGAAAGGTTCTTTTTGTATTCATAATCACCCACGCTCGTGTGCAGACGGATATAATGCCCTTTCGCCTCCACACTGTAAATGGTATCGACCGGAATTTTTACAGTCTCCCCACCCACATTTTCGATCAGATAGCGCCTTTCTTTGCCAAGCGCATAAGAAATCTCCTCCAGCAGAGAAAACAGCTTTGTCTCCTCCACCGGTTTTAACAGGTAACGCAATGCACCAACCTCATACCCTTCAAACACATACTCACTGCGGTTCGTCAAAAAAACGATGGGAAGTTTTTTATCTTTTTTCCGTATCTCCTTCGCAAGCGCCATGCCATCCATGCCGTCCATATCAATATCCAAAAGGAGCAGATCAAAAGGGAAACTGTCTGGATGCTCAAATAACAGCTCCTTTGCACTGCCATAGCCAAAATATGTAACCGTGCCGTTCCCTTTGTCTGCCCACTTTCTGATCAGTTGTTCCATATATTCTAACTGGATCTTTTCATCTTCACAATATGCAATATTCATTCTATTCCTGATCCCTGCATTTTTGTTATTGTTCACACAGTAACTTATTTCTATCTGACTTTTCAGCCTCCCACTGTTATTTTCTGTCTGATCTATTCTGCATAAGTCTCTAAATCCTGCGCCAGCAGATAAGTAGCGTCAATAATCTCTTTGGTCTGTTTCATTGCCTCTACCGCATGTTCTGCTGTCTGAAGTCCTTCTGTGGAAGAAGCAGCTATTTCTTCACCGGTTGCAGAGAGATTCGATATACTTTGGGAAATTGTGTCTGTACTGTTTAAAATGGACTGCATACTTCCTTCGATCTCTCCGATTGCACTTGCCAGTGACTGCATTTCGTCATTGATGATCTCAAATTTATTCTTTGTTGTCTCAATCAGTTCGTTCTGTTCACGGATTGAATCCGCAGAATGTTCCATACTATCCATCGCATGCTGTGCATCTTCATTCAGGTCCTGAATAATATCCGTAATCCGGTTCGTTGCATCTTTCGTCTGCTCCGATAACTGACGGATTTCTTCCGCAACGACTGCAAAACCTTTTCCTGCCTCACCTGCTCTTGCTGCCTCAATAGAAGCATTCAATGCAAGAAGATTGGTCTGGCTGGAGATACTTAAGATAGTCGCAACAATTCCTTTTACTTCCTCCACACGGTTGCTGACCTGTTTGGTGGACTCTGCCGCCTGGTTACTTGCCTGCTCCACATTGTCAGCCTGATTTTTTAATCCTGTTACCAGTCTCGCACCCTCTGCCACATTCTCCATCGTATGATTTGCCTTATCAATCATCGCTTCGGTTTCTTTTTCTGCACTGTCCGTATTCTTATGGATTTCCTCACACATCAATGCCTGCTGCTGGATTGCCTCCGCAGTACTTCCCGTGCTCTGGGCAATATTGGAAATAGATTCATTGTTATTATTGATCACTTCCTCTAATGTCTCTAATTTTTCTTTTGCGGAATCAAAATGTTTCACCAGATTTTCCGCTGTAGCCAGCATTTTTTCAGATGCTGCAGCCTGCATTTCCAGATTTTCTTCATTAAATTTTGTAAGGAGGATAGATGCTTCATATACCGCATAAACTACTGTTGCAAGAATGATAATACTAAAAAAAAGTTCTACCCCATCGGCTCTTTTTGTAATAACCTGCACTATGATATGAATGATATTTCCTACTGCAGTTACACCAATACCATAATATACAAACTTTACATCTAAATACAAAACACATGCAACAAAGAGCGGGATTCCATATGCGTAAACAAAATTATTCTGATTCAGTAAAAGAAATACACAATATACAGCACTTCCTGTTCCAAGCAGGATTTCCCCACCCTTTTTTGCATCCCAAAACTTTTTTGCATAAGTATTCACAACAATAATTCCCGCAACTGCAGCTACAGCCTGAATCAGTATCGTAATCTTAAACTCCGCCAGACATGCCATAACTGACAGAATCGTCATCACTGCCAGCAGGATTATTACCACATTATATACTCTTTTATTTGCTCTTACATATTGTTCTCCTGTCATCTAAATCCCTCTTCCTTTCGCTTTTGAATGTGCTTGCATAATTATAGTACACCTCTCAATAAACACACACAATACTTATTACAAATTTTTTTCATACTTTTCGACATATTGCGCCATAAAATGCACTGTGATAAGATAAAGATATTTAAAATCTTTCACATTTTTCTGCTTTTAACACAGTTAAATGCAGTCCTCGATAACTGCATTGATGACATCAATTGAAGAAACGCATCCGCTCGGCCGCTTATTTGATATTGATGTATTAGATGCAACCGGCACAAAACTCTCTCGCAAGATCTACCGCAAATGCTTCTTATGCGGATGTCAGGCTCAGGAGTGTGCTTCCAGCAGAAAACATAGTGTCTCAGAATTACAAGCCTACATTGCAAAAGAAATCAATAACTATCTCTCTGAGGATGCAAAAATTCTTGTGTCTATGGAAAGTAAATCTTTCTGATAAGAAATAGATATGTAAAAATTTTGCTGTCGAATATATCTTTATACTTACAGTATTGGTGTTTATACCAGTGCAGGATATATGCTCCGCATTGACTGCCGGGAAGCTGAAAAGAATTCAAAGATTACACCCGGATCAGAATGTGCATTAACATCTCTTGCAATTGATGAACCATTAGAATATGCAAGTTTATATCTTGATGGAAATTTGCAAATCTGGGTAGATGTAGAAGATTCATTAGACATATAAAAGAGTTCTTATTAAGGTAGAGCTAATCTATTGTCACTCCACCTAGCATTGCATATATTTATATTTATCATACCTCCACTAATTAGAAATCCATTTTTACAACGACTTTTCCCTGGGCATGATTTTTGAGCAGATAATTTATCGCATCTTTTACATCGTATATAGAAAATTCCTTATCAATTACGGGCGTGATTTTACCTGATTCCGCAAGTTCTTTTGCGTATTGCAAGTAGCCATCCTGTATACGATATTTTTAATAAGACACAACCAATCGAGTCTGATTTCGATAAGGTAGTTAAAGGATTGGCAAAGAAAATTTAATTTCTTTTCTGGATTATGTGATTATGATACAATTACGAAAAATAATGTTTTATGAATCTGATCAATCGAATTTTTGGTGTAAAGGAGAACTTTATGAAAAAGGTATTAGTGACAGGCGGAACAACTTTTGTAAGTAAATATGTGGCAGAATATTTTGT